>Ga0207705_10000304_pt1 | contig 45664 bp, 36 predicted proteins | sample KBSC13metaG_FD_184314 | JGI IMG/M metagenome (GOLD analysis project Ga0207705, IMG submission 184314) | Corn rhizosphere microbial communities from Kellogg Biological Station, Michigan, USA - KBS C1-3 metaG (SPAdes) (version 2) | ecosystem: Host-associated > Plants > Roots > Rhizosphere > Soil ... | reverse complement strand
GCGCCTGCGCTCGCGTCCGCCATCCCCGCCAAATCGATCGCCGTGCTGCCGCTGGTCAACGAGAGCAGCGACAAGAACCAGCAGTACTTTTCCGACGGACTGTCGGAGGAGATGATTTCCGCGCTGGCTGGAGAAGATGGGTTTGCCTTACACGCCGGCCGGCACTGCCAACCATGAATGAACTCATCGCGCGCCTCAAGCAACGCAAGCTGGTGCAGTGGACCCTTGCGTACGTGGCGTTTGCGTTCGCGCTGCTGCAGGGTATCGACATGGTGGCCGCGAGGTTCGGCTGGCCCGATGCGATCGAGCGCGGACTGATCATCGCTGCATGTGCCGGTTTCTTCATCACGCTGCTGCTGGCCTGGTACCACGGCGAGCGCGGCGTGCAGAAGGTTACCGGTATGGAGTTGCTGCTGTTGGCATTGTTGCTTGCGTTGGGCGGCGCATTCATGTGGCGATTCTCCGGGTCGCATATGCCTGCACCGATCGCCGCAGTGGCCTCCCTTGCCAAGGCGTCACCCGCCCCGGCAACCGCTCGCACCGACATCCCTGCCAAATCAATCGCCGTCTTGCCGTTCGAAAACCTGTCCGACGACAAGGACAACGTGTTCTTCTCCGACGGTCTCTCCGAAGAGATCCTCAACTCGCTGGCGCGCATCGACGGCCTGCGCGTGATCGGGCGTACCTCGTCGTTTCAGTTCAAGGGCAAGGACGTGGATTCGCGCACGATCGGCGCGCGGCTGGGGGTGGCCAACCTGCTGGAAGGCAGCGTGCGGCGTGAAGGGGAGCGGGCGCGCGTCACCGCGCAGCTGATCCGTGCCTCCGATGGCACCCAGTTGTGGTCGCAGACCTACGACCGCACCGTCAAGGACAGCCTGGCCGTGCAACTGGATATCGCCGAGCATGTCGCCGGCGTGCTCAATGTGGTGCTGGATGACAAACAGCGTGCGCACATGCGCGCGGCCGGCGTGAAGAATGTTGATGCCTTCATCGCTTACCAGAAGGGCTGGAAGCTCTACATCGAGGCGCACTCCAAACCGGGAATAGGCCTCATCGATGGATTGCGCCAGGCCAACGTGGAATTCGACAAGGCGATCGCGTTGGATCCCAACTTCTCCTTCGCGTACTTCGCCGAGGCAGATCTTTACGAACACACGCTCATGGCCGATGGCCGCAGCCATGCCGAACTGCTCGATGCCCAGCGTGCCGCCCTGCACACGCTCGAACGCGCCGCCGCCACCAGCCCGGATCCGCAGCAGCGCGATCTGGCGCTGGCCGAGCGGCAATTGTTGAGCGACGACTGGCATGGTCTGGCCGATCGCATTGAAATCGCACTCAAGCAGCCTGGTTGCAGCGCACCGAACTGGATGCCGGTATTCGCCAGTGCATTCGGCTATGGCGATCTGATCGAGAACCTCGGCGCGCGCGTCAATGTCTGTGACCCGCTGAACGGCATCAACTATCACACCCGCATGTCAGTGGCGCTTGCTACCGGACATCCCCAACGCGCGCTGGATGTATTGGCCATGTACTGGAAGGCACTTGGTCCCACGCCATCGGCATCCCAACCCATCGCACTGGCCATGCTCGGGCGGATTGGGGAAGCCCAGGCCACGCTGGCATCAATGGAACCGCGCGGCGATGGTTACTACATCGCACAACTGATCGTGGGCAGGGCCGCTGGGGAAGACCCGGTAACGCTGCGTGCCAGCCTGCAGAAAGTGGATCGCAAAAGCTCGAAGCTTCAAACGGGGGACATCACCGACGCAGTGGCAGCCGCCTTGTCCGGTAATCGCGCCCAAGCCAATCGCCGTGCCGCGGCGCTGGACACCCGACCGGCGGGCGGCCTGCTGCTTGCCCTCGTGGTCACCGCATGCCAGTGCGGCGCGCCATTCGACCTCGACGCCACGCCGCACTTCAAGGCGCTGCTCGCCGAATCCGGACTGCGATGGCCGCCGCCACGAACCATCGCGTATCCCAATTTACCCGGGAAACCGAAGCCATGATCCTGCGCCGGATCACCGCACGCTTCCGGCGGCAGGATTGGACGGCCGTCGTCGTCGAACGGGTGATCGTCGTGCCCGGTGTGTTCATCGGTCCGCAAGCACAGGAGTGGGCCACCGTGCCTCGGATTCGCACTTGCAGGGCGTCCGGAACGGGGATGGGAGGATGGCGCCATGGCTGAATTTCTCGTCCGCCTGAAGCAGCGCAAGCTGGTGCAATGGGCGCTGGCTTACGTCGCGTTCGCATTTGCGGTGATCCAGGTCGTCGATGTCATCGCGCAGCGGTTCGCCTGGCCGGGCCAGATCGAAAAGCTGCTGATCCTCGCGCTCGCAGTTGGGTTCCTCGTCGCGCTGGTGCTGGCCTGGTATCACGGCGAACGCGGCGCGCAGAAGGTCAGCGGCACCGAGATCGTGATCCTCGCGCTGCTGCTGGCGATCGGTGGCGGGTTGTTGTGGCAGTTCGAACGCAATGCACCTTCCACTTCCTTGAACTTCCATGCGGCCGCAAATCCGGATGCGGCGACGAGCGTCGTCAGCGCCGATCGCAGGTCTATCGCAGTGCTGCCGTTCGAGAACCTCTCCTCCGACAAGGACAACGCCTACTTCGCCGCCGGCATGCAGGACGAGATCCTCACGCGGCTGTCCAAGATCGGCACACTGCGGGTGATCTCGCGCACCTCGACGTTGCCATTCGCGAGCCACCCGGAGAACCTGCCGGAGATCGCCCGCAAGCTCGGCGTTGCCAACATCCTCGAGGGCAGCGTGCAGCGGGTCGGCAACAAGGTGCGCATCAACGTGCAGTTGATCCAGGCCAAGGGCGACTCGGATTTGTGGAGCGATACCTACGACCGCACCCTCGACGACGTGTTCACCGTGCAGGGCGAGGTCGCCGGCAGGATCGCCGATCACCTCGGCGCGGCCCTGAACGGGACGGCGAAGCGCGAAGTGGCGGTGGTGCAGACCCGCAATGGCGCGGCCCTGGATGCCTACCTGCGTGGCGTCGCCCTGAGCTATCGGGGATTTTCCGACAGCGATTCCATTCCCGCGCTGCACGCACTCCAGCAAGCCGTGAAGGCCGATCCGGGCTTTGCGCAGGCGTGGGCGGCGCTGGCGGTTCTGGATACACGGATGATCTACATCGGATGGGACTCCTCGCCGGAACGGCGTGCCGAATGCCTGCACGCACTGGAAACCGCCGAGCGCCTGCAACCGGGTGCCCTCGATACGCTCTACGCGCGCGCCTTCTACGTCGCTTACGTGCAGGTTGATCTCGGTGATGCCCGCAAGCGCCTCGAGGATCTGCACACGCGCTGGCCCAACGATGTCCATACCCTGCTTGCGCTCAGCGGAACGGTCCGGCGCCTCGGCGACTGGGAGCGAGCCGACGATCTCCAGCAACAGGCGCTTCGGCTCGATCCATTGAATGCAGGCATCTACAGGGACATTGCGGTCAGCGCCACCAACGAGCGCCGCTTCGACGTCGCGCTCGCGGCAGCCGATCGCGCACTGGCGCTGGCGCCGGGCGACGAGGAAACGCGCCAGTTGCAAGGCGACGTCTACCTGGCGCAAGGCGATCTCGTGCGCGCGGCACAGGCGCTCGACCATTTGCCGACGCGACTCTCGGACCAGTGCCATCAATACGTCGTGCTCGCACGCATGCAGCGCCGGCCGGGGCCAGCGATCGCGTGGTTGCGGGGACTGCTGGAACGGGCCGATGCCCATACGCCGCCGGTCGAGGTCGGCTTTGGCTACGTGGATCTCGGCGACCTGCAGCAATTGAATAGCGATCACGCTGGGGCGATCGCAAGTTACCAGCGCGCACGCGAGCTGATGCAGCCACTGGTCGAACGCGAACCCGACAATGACTGGGCATTCGGCGTTCTCACCTACGCGCGAATAGGTTTGGGTGACGGGGCTTCGGCGTTGGCCGCGATGGAACAAAGGCAGACAACGCAGCCCGAAGCAAAGGGCGCCACGAATGACGATGAGGTCAGGGAATTGCGTGCGCGCATCTTCGCTCGCCTGGGTCGCAGGCCCGAGGCCATCGCCGAAGTACGCTACCTGCTGGGCGTCAACTATGGCGGATTGATGCCGCCGCTCACACCGGCCTTCCTGCGCCTGGATCCGGATTTCGACCGCCTGCGCGACGACCCGGAGTTCCAGAAGCTGGCTGCCGGCGACGTCGCCACGCCGAGGGCATCCTTCGGAGTGAAGCGGTGACCGAAAAGCCCTCTTTCCTCGCCGAACTCCAGCGCCGCAACGTGCTGCGCGCGGGGGTGCTCTACGCCGGAGCGGTGTGGGCGCTGGCGCAGGGCATCGCGCAACTCGGGCCGCCGCTGGGCGCGCCGGACTGGACCACGCGCTGGTTCGTGATCGCGGCGATCATCGGCTTCCCGTTCTGGATCGCCTTCGCGTGGTTCTACGAATTCACGCCGCAGGGTTTGAAACGCGAAAGCGAGATCGCGCCGGACGATTCGATCGCGCGCTCGACCGGCCGCAAGCTGGACAAGTGGATCATCGCGGTGCTGGTCGTGGCGGTCGTCCTGTTGTTGACGAACACGTTTGTCTGGCGCAAGGGCGCGGGATTGGCGAACGATTCCGCGCTCGCGAACATCCCGGCCAAATCCATCGCGGTGCTGCCGTTCGCGAACCTCAGCGGCGATCCGAAGCAGGCGTACTTCAGTGACGGCGTCACCGAAGAAGTCCTCAACGCGCTGGCGCAGCTTCCGAATCTCAAGGTGGCCGCGCGCACGTCTGCCTTCACATTCAAGAGCAATGCAAGCAACGTGCACGAAGTTGGCAGGGTGCTCGGTGTGGCGACGGTGCTGGAAGGCAGCATCCAGAAATCCGGTGACGAGGTGCGCATCACCGTCCAGCTGGTGGACACCCGCAGCGGTTATCAACTGTGGTCGGAGAACTACGATCGCAAGTTGGACAACATCTTCGCGGTCGAGGATGAAATCTCCAACGCGGTTGCCGACAAGCTGCGCGTGCAATGGAACAGCGCGCAACCGCTGGTAGCGCAGAAGACCGTCGATCCGCGTGCGCACGACTTCTACCTTCGCGGACTGACATTGCTTGCCGCGCGCGGCCCTGGTTTGCGGAATGCGGTCGCGGACTTTCAGCAGGCGGTCTCGATCGATCCGGATTTTGCGCAGGCTTGGGGGGCGATGGCGGACGCTGAAGCGCTGTTGCCGAGCTACGGGCTTGCGGATCTCTCAACTGCGCAGGTACGCGCGATGTCCTTCGCGCAACACGCGCTGGCGCTGGATGAGCGTACAGCATCGGCATACGGAACCTTGGGGATCCTCTATCTCAGGCACTGGCACTGGGAACAGGCCAATGTTGCTCTCCAGCATTCATTGGCACTGGCACCGAGTGATGCAGAAGCGATCGACCAGTACGCACAGTACTTGTTCGCTTGTGGCCAGTTCACGCGCGCTGAAGCGGAGTTCGAACGCGCGCAAAAGCTGGATCCATTGTCGGCGATCGTTGCGACGATGCGCGCTGGCACATTGTTTGCGTTGCGTCGTAACCAGGAAGCCATGTCGCAACTTGATCGCGCCCTGGCCATCGATCCGAACTTCCGGTTGGCTCACACCATCGCCACGATTACGGATGCGCAAGCTGGCCGTTTTTCGCAGGCCATGGTGCACGCACAATCAAGCTTCGGCCCCGACGCGGCAGAGCTGCTTGTACGCGGCATGGCTGATCCGGGGCTGCGCGAAAAAGTGGTGCAGGAGCTCGAAACGTCTTCTTCGCCCTCATTCGTCACGCTGCGCAGCAACTCGTTTGCATTCGCACAGTTTCTGGCTTTGCTGGGCGCACGCGATCGCGCTCTTGACGCTTTGGAAGACCTTGCAGCAGATCATGCCGTCCCCGAGCCGATGCAGATCTGGAGCACGGGTCTGGATTCCATTCGCAGCGATCCGCGTTTCAAGGCGGTGCTGAAGAAGATGGGTTTGCCGTACACACCTGCCGGCACCTCCAACCATGAATGAACTCATCGCCCGCATGAAGCAACGCAAGCTGGTGCAGTGGGCGCTGGCCTACCTCGCGGCGGGTTGGGCTGCGCTGCAGGCGCTCGGCCTCGCGGCGGACAGCTACGACTGGCCGCATCGCGTGATGCAGATTGCGTTCGCGGCCATCGCGCTGGGCTTCGTGGTCGCTCTGGTATTGGCCTGGTATCACGGCGAGAAGGGAAGGCAGCGGGTATCGGGTGCGGAACTGCTGCTGATCGCGCTGGTGCTGGCAATTGGGGGCGGATTGTTGTGGCGGTTCGGACGCATGGCGCCCCCCGCAAGGAGCCCGGAAGCGGCGCAGCGCAATCCGGGGAGGGTCGTCCCGGATTCCGTCGCCGGGGCGACTCCATCCGGGCTACAGGTTGGGTCCGTCTCCGCGACTGCGACCGCGCAAGCCGTTGCGATCCCCGCCAAATCCGTCGCCGTGCTGCCGTTCGTCAACATGAGCGGCGATCCGAAGAACGATTACTTCAGCGACGGCATCACTGAGGAAATCCTGGACGCGCTGGCGCAGTTGCCGAACCTGAAGGTCGCCGCGCGCACGTCTGCGTTCGCATTCAAGGGCAAGGCCGAAGACCTGCGCAAGGTCGGCGAGGTGCTGGATGTGGCGACGGTGCTGGAGGGCAGCGTGCAGCAATCCGGCGACGAGGTTCGCATTACCGCGCAACTGATAGACACCCGCAGCGGTTATCACCTGTGGTCTGAAAAATACGACCGCAAGTTGACCAGCATCTTCGCGGTCGAGGATGAAATCTCCAAGGCGATCGCGGACAAGCTCAAGGTGCAGTTGGCGGGTGCGGGCGAACAGTCGCTGGTGGCGCAAAGAACCATTGATCCGCTTGCACATGACTTCTACTTGCGCGGACTCACCCTGCTCGCTGCCCGCTCGGTCAAGGAGGCGGCAGAAGCATTTCAGCAGGCGGTGGCGATCGATCCCGGCTATGCCCAAGGTTGGGCGGCGCTGGCGGAAGCCGAGGCGTTGCTGCCGGCCTACACGCTCACTCCCGCGCAAGCCAGCTACGCCCGGTCGCTGGATGCTGCGCGGCACGCACTCGCACTTGATCCCGATACTGCCTCGGCTTACGTTGCCCGCGGCATGGTCTATGGCAATCAGATGCGTTGGGCCGATGCAGACTCGGCATTTCGGCGCGCGCTGGCGCTGGCGCCCGGCGACGCCGAAGCGATGGATCAATACGCGCAATTCCTGTTCGCCGTCGGACAACTCGAGCCCGCGTTGGCGGAAATTGACCGTGCACTGCAACGCGACCCGTTGTCTGGCGTCAGTGGATCGGTCCGTGCCCAACTCCTGCTCGCACTGCACCACGATGATGCAGCCTTGCAACAGATCGAGAGCACGCTGACCGCCCATCCGGATGGGGTGTTCGTACATCGCAGTGCCCTGTGGGTATATCTCGTCTTGCACCGTTATTCCGAAGCAGAACGACAGGCCCGCATGGCGAGCAAGCTCAACGGAGATGACCAGGATGCGTTTGGTTTGCTGATCCGCGGTATTGCCGATCCACCCATGCGCAAACGTGCGATTCAGATCCTGGCTACGTCGCCGGCGATGAGCGGCATCCGCAAGGACGCATTCGTGTATGCCTCGTTCCTGATGGCGCTCGGCGAGCACGAGCGCACGCTGGCGGCGCTGGAGGGCTTTGTGCCAAATGGCGAAAGCAACACTGTCCAATTCTTGTGGAACCCGGTGCTCGATCCAATCCGCAACGATCCGCGCTTCAAGGCGGTGCTGAAGAAGATCGGCTTGCCATACAAGCCCGCTGCAGGTGCCGCGCCATGAACTTTCTGCAAGAACTCAAGCGGCGCCATGTATACCGCGTCGCGGCAGCCTACGCGGTGGTCGGCTGGGTGCTGATCCAGGTGGTGACGCAGGTGTTTCCCGTGTTCGCTCTTCCGAGCTGGAGCGAGCAACTGATCGTGCTGCTGATCCTGATCGGGTTTCCGATTGCCTTGGTGCTGGCGTGGGCATTCGATGCCACGCCGCAGGGCATCGTGGCGACCGACTCCCGCGACGCGGGATCGAACCCGCGCGGGCGGCAGCATTCCCGCCGCGCCGGCGCGGCGGTGGGCGCGATCGGCGTACTGATCGCCCTGGTTGCCGGAGGTACGTATTGGCATTTCGGGCGACTCACAACGCGGTCGGTTGTGAAGGTCGCCGGCACCGCTCACGGGGCAATCCATAGCCCGGATTCGGCCAGTGCCGAAGCTCCATCAAGCTTGCATGTTGCGTCCGCGCCCTCCGATGCGGTTGTCGTTGCGATCCCTGCCAAATCCGTCGCGGTGCTGCCATTTGTCAACATGAGCGGCGATCCGAAGAATGAATATTTCAGCGATGGCATCACCGAGGAAATCCTGGACGCATTGGCGCAACTGCCGAATCTGAAAGTCGCCGCGCGCACGTCCGCCTTTGCGTTCAAGGGCAAGGCAGAGGATCTGCGCAAGGTCGGGGAAGTGCTGGATGTCGCGACGGTGCTGGAAGGCAGCGTGCAGCAATCCGGTGACGAGGTCCGCATCACCGCGCAATTGATAGACGCCCGCAGCGGCTATCACCTGTGGTCGGAAAAATACGACCGCAAGCTGACCAGCATCTTCGCGGTCGAGGACGAAATCTCCAAAGCGATCACCGACAAGCTCAAGGTGCAGTTGGCGGGCGGAAGCGGTCAATCAATCGTCGCACAAAAGGCAGTTGACCCGCGCGCGCATGACTTCTATTTGCGCGGTCTGCCGCTGGTAGCGGCGCGCGGGCCCGCTTTGCGCGAGGCGGTTGCCGATTTCCAGCAGGCGGTCGCGATCGATCCGGATTACGCACAGGCCTGGGCGGCATTGGCGGAGGCGCAATTGCTGTTGCCGCACTATTTTCTCGAACCGCAAGCGACGGCTGCACCCGCCGGTGAAGCGGCCGCCCATCGCGCGCTCGAAATAGACCCGGACACAGCCACCGCTTACGTCGCGCTCGCCATGCACTATCGCGTGTTGTGGAAATGGGCGGAAGCGGACGCGGCGTTCCGGAAGGCCTTGAAGATCGCGCCCGGGGATGCCGAGGGCGCCGACCAATATGGCCAGTACCTGCTCGCGGCGGGGCGTCTGCAGGACGCGCTGGCGGAGATCGACCGTGCGCAGAAGCTCGATCCGCTGTCGGGCATCATCGGCGCCACGCGCACGAATGTGCTCACTGCCTTGCATCGCTTCGACGACGCGCAGACGCAAATTGGCCGCGTGACCAGCCTCCATCCCGACTATGCGCTGGGTCATTTCATCGCAGCGGACGTGGCGATCTACCGCCACGATTACGTGGAAGCGAAAGCGCAATTGGACATGGGCGCGCGGTTGGCGGGAGAAAATCCGGAAATCTATTCGCGGCTGGTGGACGGCATTGCCGATTCGGCGCAGCGCGCCGCCGTCATACGCGCGGTACTCGCGGCTTCCAGAGACACGCATGAGCGACTCACGGCGCCCGCGCGGATCAAATGGCTGATGTTGCTCGGCGACCGGGACGATGCGATGGACGACTTGCAACGGCTGGGCCACGAGATTTCGTTCGGGCAGGACAACGTCTGGCAGCCTGCTTTCGATCCGGTGCGCGACGATCCGCATTTCCAAGCCGCGCTGAAGCGCATGGGCTTGCCTGGCTCGCCGACGCCGGAGAACACGCCGTGAGCGCGCGACCCTCGTTCTTCTCCGAACTCCAGCGCCGCAACGTGCTGCGCGCGGGGGTGCTGTACGCCGGCGCGGTATGGGCGCTGGCGCAGGGCATCGCGCAGCTCGGGCCGTTTTTCGCCGCGCCCGAATGGACGGTGCGATGGTTTGTCATTGCGGCGATCGTCGGCTTCCCGTTCTGGGTCGCGTTCGCGTGGTTCTACGAATTCACACCGCGGGGTTTGAAACGCGAAAGCGAGATCGCGCCGGACGATTCGATCGCGCATTCAACGGGGCGCAGGCTCGACAAGTGGATCATCGCGGTGCTGGTGGTGGCGGTGGTGTTGTTGCTCACCAATACTTTCGTCTGGCGCAAGGGTGCGGGACTGGCGAGCGATTCGGTGCCTGCAGGCATTCCTGCCAAATCCATCGCGGTGTTGCCATTCGAGGATCTCAGTCCCGCGCATGACCATGGGTATTTCTCCGCTGGCATGGCCGAGGAACTGTTGAACGCGCTGGCGCGCGTGCAGGATCTGAAAGTCGCGGGACGCGCGTCGTCGTTTTATTACGGCGGCCGCAATGCAGACCTGCGCACCATCGGCAAGGCGTTGCACGTCGCCAACGTGCTGGAAGGCTCGGTGCGCAGCCAGGGCGACGCAGTGCGCATCAGCGTGCAACTGGTGCGTACGCGCGACGGGTTCGAGGTGTGGTCGCAAAGCTACGACGGCAACTTGAGCAACATCTTCGACTTGCAGGAGCGCATCGCGCGCGCGATCACCGATCACCTGAAGATCGTCCTGACTGGTAGCGAGCAGGCAAGACTGGTGCCGGTGGCGACCACCAGCGCCGAAGCCTATGCGGATTTCGTGACTGCGCAGGAACTGGTCAACCGACGCACTGGTGACAGCTTGCCGCGCGCGATCGCGTTGTTGCAGCAGGCGACAGCGCTCGATCCGAAATTCGCACGTGCCTGGTCCAAGCTCGCGGTCGCCTACGCGGTGCTGTCGCAATACACGGGGAACGACTGGAAAACGAGCTGGCGGGTGTCCGATGACGCGGCACATCATGCGCTAACGCTTGATCCGGGCGCGGCAGAAGCCTACGCCGCGCTCAGTTACAACCAGTTTTCGCAACGACATTACGTGGAGATGGTGGAGCCCATGCAACACGCGCTGGAACTGGCGCCGGACAATTCCGCGGTGAATTACTGGGCGTCCAATGAACTGGCAGCAATGGGTCGAACCCGCGACGCCGAGGTGCGGATCGATGCCGCCCTCGCCAACGACCCGGCCAATCCGTTGCTGCTGTTCTACAAGAGCATGTTGCTTTGGCGCGAAGGCGATCAGGCCGGGGCGCTGGCCTACATCCATCGCGGCGGTGTGGCGGATTCCGCATTCGGCGCGTTGATGCTGGAGTTCTACGACGCCGCACATGGCGACCTGGCGGGATCTGCCCGGCAGTTTGCCGATTCGACGAGCAAGATGGGCACGAAGATTTCCGCCGCCGATCTGCAGGCGATCTATCGCGGCACTTATGGCGACGCCGCACAGCACCAAACTGCGCTGAAAATCCTCGCCACGCATCTGGATGACGACTGGACCCCGACGATGCTGTTGCAACTGGACGAGCCGAAGCGTTCCTTCGATTTGTATGAGCACGGCCACAGCGGTCTGTCCGATGCGTACCTCAACTGGCTGTGGCAGCCGGAACCGTGGTCGCGCACGGCGCGTCAGGCGCCGGCATTCCAGGGCTTCGCACGGCGCATCGGAATGGTGGATTACTGGAAGAGCCAGGGCTGGCCGGACCTGTGCAATCCCGCGCCGTCCGCTGGTGCGGAGGCATTTGTCTGCCAATGAACGCGCGCCGACACGCCTGTTTGAGGCTCTGCGCCCGGTTCCGACGATAGGAGATGCCGCCTACGAACTACTGCCACACGCTCTATCACGAGGACCACGGGATGATGGGCGTCGTTCGCGTGGAGTAGCCCCATGAGGAGACGAGTCATGAAGCGAGTGATTTCCGGTTGCGCGCTGCTGCTGGCTCTGGGCTTGCCGCTATTCGCGGCGGCCGCGACAGCTCCCAGCCATTATCTTTTCGTGTGGGCGATGGAAGCCCAACGTCCTCTCGCCTCGGTGCCGGAGATGACGCCGGCCGACATTCCTGCGCGGCGCAAGGGGCTGGGATTGGGCAAGGACTTCCTCGCGGTCTTCGACGTGCGTCCGGGCCCTTCGTTTGGCAAGCTCGTTGCGATGCTGCCAGTCGGAAACGCGGCACAGGCACATCACACGAATTATGCGGAGCCGCCGAACGATGTCCTGTATGCCAACGATTGGCTCGGCAATCGCACCTACGTCTTCGACTTGCGGGATCCCGTGCATCCGCGGCTCGTGCGGAAATTCGGCAGCGTGGGCGCTCTCGGCTATCCGCATTCGTTCGTCTATCTTCCCAATGGCGACACGCTGGCAACCTTCCAGTATTCCGGAGGGTTCAACCACGCCGCGGGCGGACTGGTGGAGTTCGATCCGCAGGGGCGCGCCGTGAGAACCGCATCGGCGGCGGCGCCGGGACATCCCAATATCCGCCCGTACAGCCTGGCGGTCATTCCGAAGCTCGACCGCATCGTCACCAGCAGCGCGGACATGATGGGCGCGCAGGTGAGTCACGTCGCCCAAGTCTGGCGGCTCTCCGACCTGAAGCTGATCAAGACCGTGCGATTGCCGCCGCAGTTCGACTGGTATGACGACACAGCGGCCGATTCATCGGAACCGCGCGTACTGGCGGACGGCAAGACCGTCCTGGTGCCGACGTTCAATTGCGGTTTGTTCGTGGTGCGCAATCTCGCTGGCGACGATCCAAAGCTGCAACATGTTGATGACTTGGGTTACCGCATGTGCGAAGTGCCGGTGGTCGTCGGCGGTTTTCTGGTGGAAGCCGCGCAAAGCGGACACGCGATCGTGAGCCTGGATGTGAGCGATCCGGAACATCCGCACGAAGTCAGTCGCATTCTGCTGTCGCCTGACGAATACCCACATTGGCTTGCACTCGAACCGGGCGGGGATCGCCTGGTCATCACGGGTTATGGCGCGCTCGACAGCGAGGTGAGGTTTGCCACGATCAACCCCCAGACCGGGAACTTGACACTCGATCCGGAGACGATCGACTTTACGCGCGAATGGCCGGATGGCTGGTATGGAAGCGCCATGCCGCACGGCGTCGTTTTCAGCAACCCGTGAGACGGGACTGCGGGAACCGTCGTTGCCTTCGTGCGGGCACGCAGTCGAAACCAGATAGCGTGCTCAGTCCGGGTATTTGACCGGGGAATGCGCGACTCCCGATTCACCAGGTGAAATCCGAGTGGGGAGCGCGGATGCGACGACCGATCGCTGTACCAAACCGCCAACGACCGCTATGGGGCGATTGAATTCGGGTAGCGACCGTCGCGTTTTGGCCGATGAGCGACCAGCTCATCCGTTGGTCGGAACGCGACCCGTTATAGCCGGTCCGTTGTGGTGCTTGGTATGTCCCCGGTGTAACCGTTTGAGGTGAAATATGGATAACAACAATTTTGTGGCGCGGCGTGTGCGCCGGGCGGGGTTGGCAATTCTGATCGTGGCATTCGCGCTGCCGGCATGGGGTGCGCCAAGCGGGCAAGCGGGCGACCTGCCGGTACGGCCTCAACCTGACTCGGCTCTAGGGCACCTTCTGGCACGAGCCGAAGCAACGTTCTCGAGCGGCCAAGCCGTTGTGGTGCGGGCCACAGCCGCGGACAACTCTCATGCTCTTCTTGGGCGCTATGAAAAGACCGGAGACGGATGGCGCAGGATTGGAAATCCCGTACCGGCGGTGCTCGGCGTGAACGGCATCACCCTTGAAAAGCGGGAAGGAGACGGTAAATCTCCTGCAGGCATCTTCCCGTTGGGAAGGGCATTTGGCCGCGAGCAACCGCCATCGGATTTTCGCATGCCTTATACCCGTACCACCCGCTACGACTACTGGGTGGACGACCCGAAGTCTGCCGATTACAACCGGTGGGTAACAACGTTTCAAGATCCACGCCGGTACTGGCAGTCGTTCGAAAAACTGAACATCCCGGAGTATAGATACGCGGCCGTCATTGACTACAACACGCAGCCCATCGTACCGGGACGTGGAAGCGCCATCTTCCTTCACATCTGGCCAGGACCAAATGGCCACACGGTTGGTTGCACGGCGATTGCGGAACGGCACTTGGTCGTTCTGTTACGTTGGCTGAATCCAGCAGAACGCCCGGTAATAATTCAAGGCACCACAACACAACTCAATCAGCTTGCCGCCAATAGCAAGTAACCTGCTGCCTTCGCGATCCAGCACGGGCGAACTTCCGCTGTTGGCCCGACGGCGCCCATGGCAGAACTCTGGTCGTGCATCTCTCATCTGGCCCTTTCCGACATCGCAGCCATCCTTTCCGGAAAGTTATTGGCGGGAATGCTTTTACGGAGCAGTTAACTGTCCCTCATTTGCACCGTAGGTGGCGAGCCAGATGGAGTGCTTCCCGCAGTCGGGATCCTATGCAGCAAACGCTTGAACGGTGAACCCTTACTTGTTCAAAAGCTTGTCGTACTCAACCGGATCCAGGCTCGCGTGGTACAGCGGTTCCCCACAGTAGGAGCCGATCACCTCCCCCTCCTCGGGACCGCTCGTGAACATCAAAGGCGCAACTGGCCTAGCGTGCGAGGCGAAACGTCGGCCAAGCTTGAGCTCGCGCATGTCTGCCACGAGCCAACTCGCATCCGGAAGCGGGCGTGACAGATCCCGATCATCGATGGCGACGAATCCACGCCGAAGACGCGCCTGCCGGTATCCATGAGGTAGCGTGCAATCGGCTCGCCCGTCCCGCAACCCACGTCGAGGACCATTCCGTCGACCGGCACGCGTACCAGTAACCGGTCGAGCCACGCACGTTCCTGAAGCGTGCGGCACGATCGCGGTCGTATGCTCGAGCATGCCGCTCATACAGATCAACGACATCGTCTTTGCACACGTTCGACGGGTCCGCCATGGGCAAGCGTGAGATCCGCTCCTATACATGAAAGGGTTTGGACCGCGCGCGAGACTATAGGGCAATGGACTCAGCAAGAGCCACCGAACAACTCGCGATGTCGGCGCCGCCCTTGGAGGAAGTCATCGCGGATCATTTGGCCATGGTTCGCCGCATCGCAGCCAGCTATGAGTCAAACCCCAGCGTGCGCGAGGATTTGGTCCAAGACGTCTTATGTGCTGTCTGGCGCGCCCTGCCACATTTCCGGAGCCAAGGCAGCTTGCGGGGCTTCATTGCTCGCATCGCTGCCAATCGTGCGATCACCCACGTACAGCGCGCATTGAGGGTGCCGGACTCGACCGAGCTGACGAACGACCTCGCGGCGTGGGAAACCGGTCCTGAAGCTCATGCCATCGCCATGGACGACAAGGAGAGGCTCGTGAAAGCGCTGCGCACCCTGCCGATTGGTCTCCGGGAGCCGGCCCTGTTGGCGCTGGAAGGGTTAACGCGGCATGAGATCGCGCATGTCCTCGGTATTACGCCGAACGCGGTCGCCATCCGCATGACGCGCGCCAAATATCAACTTCGAAAGCTGATGGAGCATAGCAATGCCACGCGATGAGAATGCATTCTGGGATGAGCTGGGCGTTTCATGGCGGGCAACCATCAGCGACCCTGGCCGGACGTCTTCCAGACTCCAGGCCCGGCTGAAATTCCAAGCCGTGCTGCTTGCTGCGGGCGCCATCGCAGCCGTTGTACTCTGCCTCGTGGGCTTTGGTCTCGCCGGATGGACGCTATGGATCGGGTGGACGAGCCACAGTTGGAACTTCATTGCGCGCGGGGTAACGCTTGGCGCGGTGTCTCTCCTGGCCTTGATGGCCAGTCTGGCGCTTCGGACTCGCTGCGGAGTAGAGACGCGATCCCTCCGAGGCATGCTGCAGGCATCGATCACTCGGACGGAACGCCTGATCAAGGCCGCCGACCTGGCCTGCTATTCGATCGTGATCCTGGGGGTCGGCGGGATGATCGGCTATGCGCTGCGGGTAAGGTTCAGCCGGCCGCCCTCTATGTCTCCGGTCGAAGATCTTTTGGCCCTGGCCGTCGCGGTCCTGGTGCTTGTTTGGTTCCGGCGGAGCCAGGCGTGCGCCCTCCGAAAATGTCAACACGTCGTTCGGATGTTCGATCGAGGTGATGAACCCGGTAGCGAAGGTTGAAGCCGTGCTCAGCCTGATGCGCGCGACTTGGATGCTGCGGCAGGCCAAACGCGTTGTCCCCGGTGAGCGTTGCGTGCCCCAAGTGAATGGCCGCTTCCAAGCAGTGGAAAAGATCCTTCGAACGTCTGGAGTTGGCCGGACAGCGACCGATGGCGGAAATCTGGCCGCGCATTCGCGGACAACCGTCGCGATGCGACCCAAAGCAGCCGGTCTTGAGTTCTTTTGAATTGCCTGGTCATTGGCCCGCACCACGATACGAACGATTGAAGAACATCGAACGTTCGCCGGGGACTCGTGCCTGCCGCGGCGACGGCAGGCACCTATAACCGATCCAGGGGGCTCGTGATGTGGCGGACCGTCTGGTGAACTTGGGTATAGATAAATGGTGTCTGCAGGCTGCGATGCCCAAGCAGCAGCTGGATGGTCCGGATATCGAAATCCCGGCGCAGGAGATTGGCCACCATTTCGACGTCTCCAGCATCGCTGGATGCGACGGGGATCGTGGCATCGAGGGGTGGAAGATGCGTCATGAAAGAAAATCAGTGCCAGTCGAACGCGGACGGGGGCACAATGCCCTGGAAGTCTCGGCGATCAAGTCCCGGCGGCGCGTCGCCCAAGCCTCCAGCCAGCCGGATAATGCGTCGCCAAGCATCGGTTTGGCGATGAAATAGCCTTGCGCAATATCGCAGCCAGCCTGGCGCAGGACATGCCAATCCTTCCGGTCTTCAACGCCCTCGCCCACGGTTTGCATCCCGAACTTGCGAGCCAGTCCGATACTTGCCGTCAGGATGGCATGCCTGGAAGGGTCCGCGCCCGCCTGGTGGACAAAGCCGCGGTCGATCTTCAGTTCGTCAAATGGCAGGTCGCGCAGCTGCGCCAGGTTCGAATAACCGGTCCCAAAGTCGTCGATTGACAATCGAATCCCTTTCAACTTGAGACGGGCCAGGATGTCCAGTTGCGATCGCGGATCGGTCATCACCTGCGCCTCGGTAATCTCCAAGATCAGGTTGTTCAAAGACAAACCGACGTCGCCCGCCATTTGCGCCAGCCTGTCCGGAAAATCCAGCGAGCCAAGGTTGCTCATCGAGATGTTGATCGCAATGTCGATGCTTCGCCCCATCGAGACCCAACGGCGCGACTGCCGCAAGGCATTTTGGATGACTACGCCAGCAAGCTCATCCAGCATTCCGAATTGCTCGGCCATCGGAATGAACCACTTCGGCAAGACCAAGCCAAACTCACGGTGCTGCCAACGCACGAGCACCTCAACACCGACGACTTCACCAGTGGTCATTCGCACCTTCGGCTGGTAGTGGTTCACCAGTTCATGCGCGTGGATGGCGCGACGCAAGTCCTCGAGCTCCACCCGCGGCCGCCGTTCTTCAGGCTCGCGTTGGGCCGCGGACAGCATTCCCTGCAGCGCGCGTCGTAGCTGCGCCTCCATGACCGGTTTACGCAAGGCACCGAGCACACGCAGCTTGTGCAGCTTCGCTACCCGCTCGGTCGCCTGAAGGATTCGATTGTCCTCGCCGCTTACTAGCAGGATGCCGCCTCGGTAATGGAGGCGTGCCAAGTTCCGGACAAACTCCACCCCATCCATTCCAGGCATCTGGAGATCGCAGATCACCAGGCTAACTTGTTGCTGCCCCTTCTCCAGCAACGCGAGTGCGGCTTGCGCCTTGTCACACGAAATCAGTTTTGGGTTGTTGTGTCGCTTCGGGCGAAGGCCCTCCAGCTGCACGGAGAGCACTTTCAGGGCAAAGGGATCATCGTCGATCAGCAGCACCGCCTGGCTCTGCTCACTGTCATTCATGTATATCCATTCCTCTCATCGTGCCGCCGACGCCAACAGACCCTCCGGCATCCGTCATTACCTCGCGGTGAAAAATTCCTTGGTGCGTCAACGACCGTACCGTATCAGTGAAGTGACGGAACGGTAGTACCACTTTGGCATTTTGCCCCGAAAGATAGATCGCAAGGCGGGGAGCATTCCCTTGAACCCCGGCATGAGGCTGGCACAGTTGGAGTTTGCGTGACACTTTCATCCCGCGATTCCCGACAATGTTTGCTTAGTCTGCCTATTGGGTTAGGCGCGCAGGGTGCGCGCAATTTCAAACTGGGGGGGGGACGTGGTATGCAGCCCCGACTGCATATGCGCAAGCATACGGCATGTCAGAGGCGGCTTCCGTCACCAACGTTGACAATCATCATCCGAAATGAGAGACGTGTCTCGCCCGAGGCGTGAACCCGCAAGCGAACCGTTTCCGCGGCTGGTCAGGTCCGGACAAGGCGCTCGTACCGTGGTAGGTTTGCACTGATCCATATTCGGGTTCGCTAGCTGGCGCGTGCATCGGGCCAGTGCGGCGAAAGGGTTATGGCGGGGCGATCGCCCGGAAAGATTGTCCTAGGGCGCGCAAATTGCATTTGATTTTTGCATCTGCGGCCCGGTCGGTATGGAGCTAACGGGTCAACTTCGGACGGCAAGTGCGCCCGATGCCAAATGGGTGAGACATTTCATGGGGAGGCACCGATTGGGCAATGCCAATCCAGCATCGGGCGCGGCTGGCTCCGCCTACCTTTTTGAGTTTTGGCTCGACACGCTGCGATTGGCCCTGCCTCTTGACGCGGTCTTGCGGACAACGCGCGTCGCGGAAATCACGCCGCTGCCGGGAGCTCCATCGATTGTCGCCGGCGCAATCAATATCGCAGGCGAAGTTCTGGCAGCCATTGATCTCCGGGGGCGCTTGGCCCTACCGGCGCGCCCACTCGAACTTGATGACTCCTTTGTCTTGGTCCAGAGCGATGAGCGTGTCCTCGCCATCCTGGCAAGCGAGGTGTCTGGCGTAGCGAAGTACCCCGCCAGCGCCTGCGTTGCCTCGGCCCGGGTGACGCCAGGGCTCCAGGGACTCGCTGGTGTTGTCACGTGCGAAGACGGGTTGATCTTGATCCACGATCCTCAGCGGTTCTTCGATTTGGATGAGGCACGCATGCTCGATCGGGCTCTGGCAGAGCACGCTCAGACATGACGTCGCACGCTGACCTCTCCTGGAATCACGTGCGCGAGGCTGTGAGCGCTCGATTGGGGCTCCATTTTCCGATCCAGCGCACACCAGAGTTGCGTCGCGGGCTGGCGGCAGCTGCAAGCGCCCTTGGAATGTCCGGCGAATCTGAACTTGGATTACATCTTGTTTCAGCTTCGTTGGTGGAGCATCAGTGGCAAGTACTCGCCAGCCACCTCACGGTGGGCGAGACGTACTTCATGCGGGGCGGACCAGCACTCGACGCACTGGTGCGGCACACTTTGCCGCAACTGATCGCGAAGAGAAGCCGTCAAAAGCAGCTTCGGCTGTGGAGCGCCGGATGCGCCACGGGCGAGGAGGCCTATTCGCTGGCTATCATTCTGCGGGAACTGCTTCCAGATGTGGAGAACTGGCGGATTGCGCTGTTGGCAACCGACATCAATCCGCAGTTTCTGGAGACGGCAAAACAGGGTGTTTTTGGTCGATGGTCGTTTCGCGGCACGCCGGTGGGCTTCCGGCGGCGCTACTTCGTGCCAGTGGGCAGGGACCGGTTCGAAGTAATACCGGAAATCCGACAAATGGTGTCGTTCGCGCGACTGAATCTCGTGGCGGCCGACTTCGACGAGGCGGCCTCGCGTGTTGGTCTGGACCCGGAGTCGGTGGACCTGGTGCTGTGCAGGAATGTGCTGATGTACTTCTCGACCAACCAGGCGATACTTACAACTCGACATATCCATCGCCGCCTGACCGGCGAAGGCTGGCTGGCGGTCGCCCCGTGTGAAACCGCCTGTGACTTCTTCCGCGACTTTGTTCGCGTGACAGTCGCCGGATCGTCGCTGTACTGCAAGGGCCAAGTGTCGCGCGGCGCCCAAGATGGCGCGGACAATGCAGCAATCCGTCCGTGGCCGAAACCAGTCACGTACGATCAGCGCTTCCGGGGGCGCAGCATCGACGCACGTCCGGCGGCAACCCTGAGGAACGCCGGACGCCCGAAGCCTCCGCCGGAATCTCCGCGGACCCCGAAGATGCCGTCGCCATCGGTGCACGCCCGCCGTGCGCGCGCATTCGCCGACCAAGGCCAGTATTCCGAAGCACTCGAATGCTGCGATCGCTGGATTGAATACGACAAGATGAATGCGGCGGCGCACCAATTGAGGGCGATGGTCTTGATGGAAATGGGCAATCCCACAGCGGCCCGGAACAGCCTTCAAAGAGCGGTTTACCTGGTACCAGAATCACCCATGGCCCACTTCGCGCTGGGCAGTCTCGAGCAAGCCGCCGGGTGCAGCGAGCCAGCCCTGCACCACTATTTGACGACGCGGGACCTGCTGGATCGATATTCACCCGATACCGTGCTCGATCCTGCAGCGGGTATTACGGCAAACCAATTGCGTGGCGCCGTCGACCAGCTGATCGATGCGTGCTGCCAGCCATGAACGAGACAACGTCGGACGCTGAGCATATTCGCAAAACCTTGCGCCTGCGGGCCGAGGCCCTGGCGCGTCCGGTTGCCGCACCGCCTGATGAAACCGAGTTCTTGGAGGTCCTCGAATTCGGCTTGGCGGAAGAGCGCTATGCATTGGAAACGGCGCACGTGCACGAGGTGCAGCCGCTTCGACGTTTGGCTCCAATTCCCTGTACGCCCCCATTTCTGCGCGGACTGGTTCACCTGCGCGGTCGATTGGTTGCAGTCATCGACCTGAAGAAGTTTTTCGACCTGCCGGAGCATGGCATAACCGACCTGCATCATGTGGTGGTGCTGCAGAAATCGGAGATGGACATCGGACTTTTGGCAGACACCGTCTACGGCGTGCGCATGCTGCCTCGCGATGCGGTGCAGCCCCCGCTGCCAACGCTAACCGGCATCCGCGCTGACTACCTCAAGGGGATCACCGCCGAGCGGGTCGTGGTGTTGGATGCACCGAGGATCCTTGCCGACCCCAGATTCATCATCGACGAAAACGTTCATTCCTGACCGACTACTACCCGACAGGGGACTCTGACATGACCCGGTTCGTCAACCTCAAGACCAGCACCAAACTTCTCGTGGGCTTCGGAGGGGTCCTGGTGCTGTTTGCGATTCTCCTCGTAATGGCCTTTCAGGCCATCAAAACCATCAGGCAAAATGACGAGATCGCATTGGCCGCTTTGGCGATCGAAAACAATCTCAATGAAGATCGCGCCGACATATTGACGATGCTTGGCCTGCACGATGTTGCCTTGCGCGACAGACTGATCACGGACCTTCGAAGCCTGTCGGGGGAAGGGGACCGGCTCATGGCCCGCATGCGCGAACTCGCAGCGGACAATCCTTCGCTGCTTTCAGGCATGGACGCCTACGCCGAACCGCGCCAGGACTACGTGCGCCTTCGTGACACCCAAACCGTTCCCCTGATCCTCAAGGGCCAGTTCGATGCTGCCCGAGATGCGGCGCTCGGCGAGCAAAACAATCGTTATCTGGCTATGCGCAAAATCAGCCGGGGCATCCGCGAGGAAGCTTCGCGCCAAGCCCACGAAGAAGCGAGACGCGCTTACATTGCATTCTCGGCGGTCGGTCTGGTCACGCTGGCAGCCGCAATCCTGATGGTCTGGCTTTTGAACCGCCTTATCGCCCGCCCACTGAGATCCATCACGCGCGTCGCAGAACGCATCGCAGTAGGTGACCTTCCAGAGGACCTCCGGTCCGAGTCGCGAGACGACGAGGTCGGGCAGCTGGCACAAGCCTTCGCGCGCATGACGCATTCGCTCAAGATGATGGCAACATTTGCCGAGCGTATCGCGGCAGGTGACCTGCAAGGTCAGCCGGAACTCCTCTCGGACAAGGACGTATTGGGTCGAGCCTTCGAAACCATGACCCACAACCTGCGCGAGCTTACGGGCGAGCTCGCCGAGGGCATCAATGTACTGAGTGCGTCCGCCAGCCAGATATCGACCTCGACCAGTCAGTTGGCGGCTGGCGCCATGGAAACGGCGACCGCGATCACCGAGACCACGACCACTGTCGAGGAGGTTCGGCAGACGGCGGAGGTTTCCAACGACAAGGCGCACTCGGTCTCCGCTTCTGCACAACGTGCCGCCGAAGTGTCGGAGGCTGGTCGCCGGTCAACGCTCGACACCATCGAGGGAATGAACCGCATCCAGCAGCAAATGGATGCCATTGCCGACAGCATGATGCGCCTGAACGAGCAAAGCCACGCAGTCGGGCAAATCGTCGCAACGGTCGAAGACTTGGCAGGCCAGTCCAAGCTGCTGGCGGTCAATGCCTCGATCGAAGCGGCCAAGGCCGGCGAAAACGGCAAAGGGTTCGCCGTTGTGGCGCAAGAGGTCAAGAGCCTTGCCGACCAATCGAGGCAGGCCACAACGCAGGTCCGCACGATACTCGAGGAGATCCAGAAGGCTACCGGCGCGGCCGTATTGGCTACAGAACAGGGTAGCCATGCAGTGGAAGCTGGCAGCAAACAGGCTCAAGAAACGGGACGGTCCATCCAGGCGCTGGCCGACAGCATCGTGGAAGCATCGGAGGCGGCGGTGCAGATTGCCGCGTCCAGCCAGCAACAGCTGGTGGGCGTGGATCAGGTGGCATCGGCAATGGAAAGCATCAAGATTGCCGGGGAGCAGAACTCCGAGAGTGCCAAGCAACTGGAGGGCGCGGCCCACAGCATCAAGTTGCTTGGCGAGAAGCTCAAAAGGCTGGCCGACAACTACCGGATCTGAATCTCCCGTCCATGAACCAGCGCGAGGGCGAATTCCTCAGGAAACTGCGGGCTACCTTCGAGGTGGAAGCCTCGGAGCACTTGCAGGCTATTTCTTCCCGGCTGCGGACCATGGCGCAAGCCGGCGCCGGCAGCGATGAGGTCGAGCAACTGATCGAAGAGGTGTTCCGCCGCACCCACAGTCTCAAAGGTGCGGCGCGAGCAATCAATCTTCAATCGATCGAGGCGCTGTGTCAGCAACTCGAGGACATTTTTGCGCGTTGCAAGCGCCACGAATTGATCCTGCGCGATACGGATCTGGACGATCTCCACCGAGCCTTCGATGTCATCGCGGACATGATCGACGTCGAAGAGACCGCGATGGTCGAGCCGCTCGCCACCGGGTTCTCGACTGCGATGGATCGGTTGAAGGTGCTCGTCGCAGGTAAAGCACGCCGCCCGGAGGGCCCGTCCTCGCCATCAGCCGAAGCCACCACGTCGAAACCGGAGCCTGCGCCAACGAATGACATCGCCGTGGTTGGCGAACGCAACTCCGCCGGCGCGAGAGGCGCTTCAGTGCGAATCAGCACCAGCGACCTGGATAGAGTCCTGCTCTCTGCGGAGGACATGTTGGCTCTCAAGCAGGCATCCACGATGCGCGAGGAGCAGCTCCAGCAGATTGGTCCGCTCTTTGACCACTGGACCAAACGGTGGCTCGATTTCCAGGAGCCTGCCCGTAAGCTGCGCTCAATTGCTGCGGCATCCGGTGGGGACGTCAACGGTTCGCCAGAGTACCAGCGGGCGATCGCAAAGCTTCTCGAATTCGTGGAATGGAACTTCAACCACGTCAAAACGATCGAGGCAAGGCTCCGCGCAACGGCAAAGAGCGCCACCCGCGACTTGGCAATCGCCACGAGGCAGGTGGACGACCTCCTCGAGGACGTCCGCGAACTCCGGATGCTGCCGTTTTCCACGTTGGGTGTCCTTATTCCACGGCTTGTCCGAGATCTCGCCCGCGACCAAGGCAAGCAGGTCGAGTTGCACCTCCATGGAGGCGACGTTCAGCTGGACAAGCGTGTCCTCGAAAAAATCAGGGATCCGCTCATCCATCTTGTCCGCAATGCAATCGACCATGGCATTGAGCCACCCGTGCGGCGCAATGAAGCGGCCAAGGCTGCGCAAGCAGTGCTCACGGTCGAAGCACGGTTGTTGCAGGCGAACCTGGTTGAAATTCGCGTCGAAGATGACGGCGCTGGCGTGGATTTGGAAAAATTGAGGAGAGCAGCCATCGTCGCCGGTATCGCCGACGCAGAACGTGACGATTTGAGCGAAGCCCAGACGCTTGATCTCATGTTTCGCTCGTCCGTAACCACCAGCCCCATCATCTCCGAAATCTCTGGTCGGGGACTGGGGCTCGCAATTGTGCGGGAGACAGTCGAACAGCTGGGCGGGCAGGTCGTGGCCGAAAACAGGCCCGGAGGTGGTGCCACCTTTCGCATGATGCTGCCCCAGAGCATAACTTCGTTCGTCGGTGTTTTGGTTCGCCTCGGTGAATACAAGTTGGTGCTGCCCGCCACCCACGTCGAGCGCGTGGCGCGTCTACCTCGGGCTCAAGTGAAAACGGTCGAGAACCGTGAGACTGTCGCCATGGAAGGTGAAGTGGTGTCGCTGGTAAACCTGCGACATGTCTTGGAACTGCCCCACCTGCTTCCGCAACAGGCGGGGCCATTCCTGACCGTGGTGCTGGTGGGCACCGGCGACGAGTCCATCGCGTTCGCCGTCGATGAGGTTCTGCGAGATGAGGAGGTGTTGGTCAAGAACTTCAGACCACCGTTGGTCCGTATACGCAATGTCGCGGGTGCAACCGTCTTGGCTTCTGGCGAGGTTCTTCCGATCCTCAACGTCGGCGATCTCCTGAAGTCCGCTCGGTTGCCTTCGCAGGCACCGGCGGCTGCGAATAGGGATACACCATCGCTCGGACTGTCGCGCCAGCTCCTGCTGGCGGAGGATTCCGTCACCTCACGCATGCTGCTCAAAGGTATTCTCGAAGCGGCGGGCCACAAGGTGACAACTGTGGCCGATGGCATGGAGGCTCTCGCGGCGCTACGCACCGGCACGTTCGATGCTTTGGTGTCGGATGTTCAAATGCCGCGGCTGGACGGTTTTGCGCTCACCGAGAAGATCCGTGGTGACAGCAAGCTCGCCGAGCTGCCCGTGATCCTGGTTACGGCGCTGGGGCGCCGGGAGGAGCGCGAGCGTGGCATCGATGTCGGAGCGAGTGCCTACATCACCAAAGGAAACTTCGATCAGCGCGAGCTCGTCGAAACAGTGAACCGATTGGTCATACGCAGGCGAACGGAATGACAATCGAAACCGTTGATGTGCTTTTGGTAGGCGATGCCTCGCCGTTGCGCCAGCGGCTCGCAAAATTGATCGACGCGGCACCGAACCTTTGCCTCGTTGGCACGGCCGGCAGTCGTGAGGCTGCACTTGAGTTCCTCGCCAAGGCCAAGCCGAACGTCGTGTTGATCGACAACGACATGCGTGGCTGTGATGCCTTCGAGGCCACCCGCAGCATCATGGAGAACAATCCCGTTCCCATCGTGATGTGCGCAAGCGCCAGTTGCCTGCGCGAGGCGGCCAATGCGTTCCATGCAATCGAGGCGGGGGCGCTGGCCTTGGTCGAATCACCCCCGCCGACGCCGGACGTCGACGCCGCCCGTCTGACCAGGGAGCTCTTGCAGAGCATCAAGCTGATGGCCGGGGTAAAGGTCGTGCGTCGCTGGCCACGTCGTGCCGCGCCCGCACCCCCGCGGCCAAAAATAACTGCAGCCAGCAGTCACTCCGGGGCGGTGGGTATCGGCGCCTCCACAGGAGGTCCGCTCGCACTACAGATAGCGCTCAGCGGTTTGGCCAAGGATTTCCCATGGCCGATACTGGTTGTGCAACACATTACGGCAGGTTTTCTGCCTGGCTTGGCAGAATGGCTGAGCCGCACGACACCGCTGCAGGTCCAGATTGCCAGCCATGGCATACGCCCGCAACCTGGACACGTCTATCTGGCGCCGGATGATTTCCATCTGTTGATGGCGCGCGATGGAGCCATCCAGTTGACGCGTGATCCGGTCCTGAACGGAGTGCGTCCGTCCGTCGATGTCCTGTTCGAATCGCTTGCCGAACACTCAGCGCCGCAAGCCATCGGTGTATTGCTCACCGGAATGGGCAAAGACGGTGCCCATGGTTTGAAGACGCTGCACGATCGCGGCGCCGTGACCATAGCGCAGGACCAGCCGACGTCCGTCATCCACGGCATGCCCGGAGCGGCCATCGCCCTGAAAGCCGCAAGCCAAGTATTACCCGTGGGTGAAATCGCCAAGACGTTGATGTATCTAACCAGTCTATGCCGATGACTCGACCCGTGAACGAAATGCCCGAAGACTCAAACGACAACATTGAAATCCTTGTTGCCGAGGACAGTGGCACCCAGGCGCTGGATCTGCAGTACCTGCTGGAGACGCACGGCTATGGCGTAGTGCTTTGCGAAAACGGGCAGCAGGCGCTGGAAGCCGCGCGGCAGCGCAAGCCGACGTTGGTCATCAGCGACGTAGTCATGCCTGAAATGGACGGCTATAGCCTATGTCGCGCGTTGAAAGATGACCCGAATCTCGCCGACGTGCCCGTGCTGCTGGTCACGACGCTGTCGGACCCGGGTGATGTCCTTCGCGGCCTGCAGTCCGGTGCGGATAGTTTCATTCTAAAACCCTACGACGACCGATTCCTGATCAGCAGGGTTCAATTCATGCTGCTGAACCGGAGCCTGTGGGAAAGTGACCGCAGCCGAATGGGCGTGGAAATCAGCCTCAACGGCGAGACGCACTTCATCACATCCGACCGCCTGCAGATCCTCAATCTACTCGTCTCGACCTACGATGCGGCGGTGCAACGTAACCAGGAGCTCCGTCGTTCGCAGGAAGATCTACGTGATGCAAATCTTGCGTTGCGTGAGGCGAATGCACGACTCGAAGAGCGAAGCCGGGAGCTGGATGAGGCCAAACGCACCGCCGAAGCAGCCAACCAGGCTAAGTCGACATTTCTCGCGCAGATGAGTCATGAGATCCGCACGCCAATGAATGGCGTTGTTGGCATGGTTGAAGTGCTGTCGCACGGGAGCCTTACCGAGAATCAACGGGATGCGGTGAGGACCATACGAGAATCTGCATTCACCCTGTTGCATCTGATTGACGACATTCTCGATTTTTCGAAAATCGAAGCTGGTCGACTTGAACTGGAGCGGATAGCGGTGGACCCGCTGGATCTTGTGGAAGGTGTCTGCGAATTGTTGAGCCCGATCGCTCGCAATCGCAACGTGGATCTGCATGTATTCGTGGCCCCATCGGTACCCGCAAGTATCTGGTCCGACCCCGTGCGCCTGCGCCAGCTGATGTACAACCTGACGGGCAACGCAATCAAATTCAGCGGCGACCGCGATGGTACGCGCGGGCGCGTGGCGGTACGCGTGGAGCGCGTAGTGTCCGAACTGCCGCGATTGCAATTCATGATCGAGGACAACGGCATTGGCATGACGCAGGCCACCATTGAGAAGGCGTTTGAGCCTTTCAGCCAAGCGGAGGTCTCGACTACCCGGCGCTTCGGCGGAAGTGGTCTGGGATTGGCCATCTGTCAGAGGCTGGTGAGGCTCATGCGGGGGGACTTGTCCGTCACGAGCGAGCCAGGACTGGGAACAACAGTTACCGTGGAGGTGCCCTTGGAGATAGATGGCTCCCAAGGTGGAATCCGCCTGCCGGATCTTTCGGGGCTCAATTACATCATCGTAAACAGCTCACGCTTTGTCCCTGAAGACGTCCGCGCATATCTCGAAGAAGCCGGGGCAAGGGCAAGCATCGCCGAAAATGCAAAAGGCGCCGCAGCCCTGTGCAAGGCGCTGAAGGAACCCATCTTGGTGTGTGGCGAGGAAGCACTCAGCCACGCCTCCGAGATTCAGAAGGTTGTATCAAGCTCCCGGGTTCTCGTCATAGGCGCGCGTCATCGGCCCCAGACGCTAAACCCCTCGCCGGAAGCCGTAAGCATCAGTGGAGGGATTCTCCGAAAAAAGATCCTTTTGAATGCTGCCGCAGCAGCCGCCGGTCGCCTGGAATTGGACGGGCATGCGGGTCAAGATGCCTTTGGGCCGATTCCAGAAGAAGGTGGCGCCTTGTCGGTTGCGCAGGCGCGCACGCTCGGTCGACTGATCCTGGTGGCCGAGGACGACCCAATAAACCAAAAAGTGATCTTGAGCCAACTGCGACTTCTCGGCCACACGGCGGAAGTCGCTGCAAATGGCGATGAAGCATTTCGACTGTGGCAGGGCGGCAACTACGGTTTGGTTCTGACCGACCTGCACATGCCAATCCTGGATGGATACGACCTTGCCAAGGCCATTCGACGAAACGAGGGAGGCAACGACCGTCACCTGCCGATCATCGCGCTCACGGCCAACGCACTGCGAGGCGAGGCGGAGCACATCAAAGCTTGCGGCATCGACGACCATCTGACCAAGCCGATCAGCTTGACTGCTCTTCAGTCGGTGCTCTGGAAATGGATCCCCACCAACGTTTGCGCACCTCCGGTGCCCAAGCAAAAGGCACACAACCACACTGACGATCCGTCACCGCTCGATGTTGATTTCATGCGCGAGATCGTTGGGTCCGATGAGGGCATGATCGGGGAACTGCTCGCCGACTACCGCGCTTCGCTCTTGGAGACGTGCGATGTCCTCCGCGAGTCGTCCGACGCCGGTCACTTCACCGAGCTGGAGTCAGCCGCGCACCGCCTCAAGTCTTCCTCCCGCTCGGTTGGTGCTTTGACAATGGGGGATTTGTGCGCCGAGATCGAAAATGCCGCCAAGACCGCTAACCGCGAGGCCGTTGTTCCGCTGATGGGCGCGCTCGGATCGACGTTACCCATCCTCTTGGACGCAATAAGGAGTACGCTCGAACAACTCGGTACAAAAGAAATTGACACCTGATCCCGCTGGGCGATGCGACGCTGCCGAGAGCATCGGCGACAGGCCAGTGAACCTGTCAGACCAGAGGATGTATACGAGTGCGGCGGGGTGGCAGCTGCCGCAGGCGGTACTCGATGGCCTGTCGGCTTCGCGGTCGCCCGAAAATCAAGGTCGCGTACGCGCGGGATCACGCAGATTGTCGAGTTTGTCGACGCTGGCCATCGCAAGTACGTCACTCTCAATCGGCTGCCAACTTTACCGCGGGGCCCAGCAGCCGACTAATACTCGCCAGCAACCGCGCTCGACTAAACGGTTTGGCCATGAAGTCTTCCGCGCCGACGTGCAGGCTCTCGGCGACCACCAATTTGGTGCTGTTTCCCGTGATGAAGATCACGGGAGTGCGGGCAAGTGCAGGCACGATCCTGATGCGGCGGATCACCTCGACGCCACTCATGTCGGGCAGCGCGACATCCATCAGGACAATGTCGGGACGATGGTTTCGCAGCATTGTCAGTGCCTCGTTTCCGTTCGAGGCAAAGATCAGTTCAAGTGGCAGGCCATTGAGCATCCGACGCAGAAGCTGGCGTTGGAAGGGGTCGTCGTCGACCAACAACAGCAGCGGTTTCACGGCTTGCGCCGATTCGGCGAGTTCGCGAACTGGGCCGAATCGCGGTGCAACTTCGCCGTTCAGAAACTCGAACCATTGGCGGACGGGCGCGAGTGAGGCGTGGACCTCCTGTAAATGCGAGCGAATACCTTCTGACCCGAGCCGCTCAAGCCCGCCTGCCAGTGCGGCCTTGAGCGCTCTGGTGAGGCCTGGGCTATCGAAAATCGCTTTCGAAATGCCGTCTACCGCCTCACGGATGCCGGACTCAGCCTTGCCAATGCTTTGGCTCACCGCCTCGACACGTTGGCCTGCCACCGCCGATTGTTCTTGCAGGAGGCCCTCAAGTTCGAGAATGCGATGCGCTTGTCTGGACAGCTCCAACCGGCTGGGACCCTGAGCAACAGCAGCAGCAACCGCCCGTGCCGCGAGCAGGACGGACATCGCCAAGCGGGAGGGGTCGTACGTGACAGGCCAGAACTCGACGTAATCGTCGAAGTGTTGCTTACAGCAAAGTTCGTAGGCCCGCCTGCAGGCACGGCGATCACAAAGCACGACCGTCCGATGAACGATCGCGTGGATTCTTGTGCTCAACCGGTAGAGGCCTAGGTAGAACTGTTTCGCATCCGCCAATTCCGCGAATGCAAGGACCAATACCTGCGGGCTGTGGCTTTCGAAATCCTCTACCGCTTTGGCCGGGTCGAAAGTGACGCGTATGTCGTCGAAGTCCCTGTGCAGGAGATCGGCCACCATTTCGGCGTCTGCGGCATCGCTGGAAGCCACAAGAATTCTGGTATCGACCGGTGCGTGGCGCTTCATCAACTGAACATCCGGAACGGCGGACCATCCGGCTCCCAGCGGTGCATACGCTGAGTGGCAAGATCGACCACGTAGATAGGCGGCGCAAAGCCCGCGGTTTCCGTGTCGACGATGACCCAGTTGGCCTCCATCAAAATCCTATATCTTTCAGCGTCACGCGTACGTTGCTGCCGCCAGTAACGACAACCATTGGGTTGTCGGGCTGACCGCCTCCGAGTTCCTGCGTGACCCCTTGTCATCGCTAGAGCCATCGAGGTTACACCAGCCTTGCACCTGTTTGAACCTGCTCACATTCCCGTGCCCCGGTCCGCAATCATTTTCGACTTCGTGAGAGTCGCAGTATTCGGTCAGGCGCAAGGACGCTTACGCCGAAATGTTTGGCACCCGAGCTAACTATGCAGAAGCTGCGGACGAGGACCACCCCGCCGGAATAGGCGACGTGGTAAGCCGCAGCACACTTCAGCGCTCGCGGGCGATCGCACGATGCGATGCTTCAACAATGGTCGTAAGAAACTTGGTGGCGACGACCTGTCGCGCGGCTGCACCCGAACCTGATATTGACCGCTCTCGCCCGGTTCCCGCTTCGCCAATTACCAAACTCGCCATTTGCCGGGCTCGGATGTGCCGCAAACACCCAGACTCGACCTTGAGCGGAGAAAGCGACATCGTTGATGTCCCTGTAGTCCGAAAATCGACCGCGCATCAGATCCTTTACGCCTTTGACGTAAGTGTCCGCGGTGTCAAGCAGGACGACCGTCTGGACGCTAGCCGGAAGGGGATCCAGATGGCGGGCAACGCACGTCGACATTACCTGGCTGGTGAAGGGATTGTTTGCCGCCTTCGGCATGATGGTGCCACTGTCTCAAGTTTGCCGTTCTTCATTAACGACAACCCGCATTGGATCAGAGATACGGCACCGAGTACGCGTCCTTCAGCCGAGAGTGCCTGGTCGATCGTCTGCCCTTCAAGATCGATTCTCAGTGTGTCCAGCACCTGTTGCAAGCGGGAACGCATCTTGGCAAACGCTACGCCGTCGAAGGCTCCCGATGCCGCGGCAGCAATCTGGTTGGCGCCCTATGAAAAGCCGAGCACCAACATCCGTGGTGAGCTTGAACCCCAGTAGCCTGGATTTGCCCGCAAATGCCACTCGCCTTCCATGCGGATGTCCTGACCCGCGCATGGCACGCGCGGCGAGCCTGCCATCCGTGATCAAAGCTCATAGATCGTCTCCCCTGTTCGTAAAAAGCCATAAGAGATAAACGACTCTTCGCCCATCTGCAAAAGAAAATTTTTAGACGAAGGGTAGGCAATGCGAATGGATCGCACCAAGCGATGAATCCGGATCGTGCGGTCTCGTGCCGCACTCGCCAACGTAATGTCAACGGCGACTTTGTGGATGTAAAACAAAGACTGCGACCGTCGGCTCTTGGCCGGTCATTGCCTGGATGGTCGATTGTTGATGTCATGACCTGCTCCTTGCAGCCGCCAGCCGGACGGCTTGCAGCGGACCAACCATTACAATGAGCGGATGTCTCTCGTCCAATTGCAACGCGTCGACTTCAGCGTCGGCGGCCCACTCCTGCTCGAACGTGTCGATTTATCCATCGAAGCGAACGAACGGGTGTGTATTGTCGGGCGCAACGGCGAAGGCAAATCCACCCTCCTGAAGCTGATCAGCGGCGAGCTGCGCGCCGACGACGGCGAGGTACGCGTACAAAATGGCGTTGTCATTACGCGCCTCGCGCAAGAGGTGCCGCAGGACACCGCCGGCAGCGTGTTCGACGTGGTGGCAAAAGGGCTGGGTGACCTCGGCCGCTTGCTGGCGCGCTACCACCACTTGCTGGCCATCGGCGACCTTGACGCACTGGCCGACGCCCAGGCGAAGATCGAGGCGCAGCACGGCTGGGATTTGAATCGCCGCGTCGAAGAAGTCCTGACCAAGCTGGGACTGCCCGGCGACATGGATTTTCCCGCACTGTCCGGTGGCATGAAACGACGCGTGTTGCTGGCGCGAGCGCTGGTTCGCAAACCGGACATCCTGCTGCTGGATGAACCCACCAACCATCTGGATATCGAGGCCATCGGTTGGCTGGAAGGTTTCCTCAAGCAGTTTGCCGGCAGCCTCGTCTTCATCACCCACGATCGCGTCTTTCTGCGCGCCCTGGCCACGCGCATCGTCGAAATCGATCGCGGCGCGCTGACCGACTGGCCCGGCGACTACGACAACTACCTGCGCCGTCGCGAGGAACGCCTGCACGCGGAGATCCTGGCCAACGCACTGTTCGACAAGAAACTGGCCCAGGAAGAAGCGTGGATTCGCCAGGGCATCAAGGCGCGGCGCACGCGCAACGAAGGTCGGGTACGCGCATTGAAAGCGCTGCGCAACGAGCGCGCTGAGTGGCGCAACCTTGCCGGCAACGTGAAGATGACGCTGGGCCACGCGCAGGCTTCAGGCAGGAAGGTCATCGACCTCGGGCACGTGAGCCACGGCTTCGACGGCCGTGTGCTCATCGACGACCTGAGCACCACGGTGATGCGCGGCGATCGCATCGGCATCATTGGCCCGAACGGTGCCGGAAAAAGCACCCTGCTGAAGATCATGCTGGGCGAGTTGTCTCCGCAGCGCGGCACGGTCGGGCTTGGCACCGGCACCCAGATCGCGTATTTCGACCAGCACCGCCTGCAACTGGACAACTCACTCAATGCCATCGACAACGTCGCCGGCGGCCTCGAGTTCATCGAGCTCAACGGCCAGCGCAAGCACATCATCGGCTATCTGCAGGATTTCCTGTTTTCGCCGGAACGCGCGCGCGCGCCCATCACTCACTTGTCCGGCGGCGAGCGCAATCGCTTGCTGTTGGCCAAGCTGTTCGCGCAACCGTCCAACCTGTTGGTGATGGACGAGCCGACCAACGATCTCGATGTTGAAACGCTGGAACTGCTGGAAGAGTTGTTGCTTGATTACAAGGGCACCCTGCTGCTGGTGTCACACGACCGTGCGTTTCTCGACAACGTCGTCTCCAGCACGCTGGTGCTGGAAGGCCAAGGCCGGATCGGGGAATACGTAGGCGGTTACAGCGACTGGCTGCGCCAGCGCCCGGCCGAGCAGCCCGCTGCGCCCAGTACCAGCAAATCCGTTGTGAAGGTCGCCAACCCGCCGACGACAGCAAAACGCAAGCTCAGCTTCAAGGATCAACGCGCACTGGAGCAGCTCCCCGGGCGCATCGAACAACTGGAAAGCGAGATAGCCACTCGGACCGCGGCAATGAACGATCCTGCGTTTTTCCAGCAAGACAGCAGCGCGATCGTGCAAGCCAACCAATCGCTGGCGGCGCTGCAAGCCGAACTGGATACAGCCTTCGCATACTGGGCCGAACTGGACAGCTAGGCGTTGTCGCCGTCATTGCGTACGTCCTCTGTCGGAATCAGCGACGGGTGCAATCGACCTTAACCGGTCATTGATGAATGACCGCTTTGAGGAAGACCCGCGGAACAAATCGGCAGTTTCCAACCCGTCCTTCGAAGCATGATCGAGCCAGGGGCCTCGGCGTCGCCGATGCAGCGCAGCGTGCGGATGCCAGCTGCGGTCCACTCCGCCTCGCGCTGCTGCAGCTCGCGGCATAGCGTGTCGTCGGGCAAGCGCGCAGTAATCAACAAGCGCATCGCACTCGAGTTCGTGCCTGCGATGGGTCCACACATCCTCCACCGTCAAGCGCTTGCCATCGAAAACAGCAATGTTGCGTGACACCTGCGCCTCGATTCCCAATTCGACCATGCGCTTGCGGATGTGCGGGTACGCGAGGTTGTTCTGGGTGAACGGCGCGATGATGTCGCCGGCAGTCATGTGCACGACCCCGCGACCGTGCTGGCGCAGCAGATCGGCCGTAACGCTGCCGCAATAGAAATCGTCGTCATCGAACACCACCACATGGCCATCGGGCAGACGGCCGTTCATCAGGTCGTCCGGCGTGACACGCGCGGGTTGCCGGCGAGGCCCTGGATCGCGAAGCCGTTGCTGCGGCCGTAGCCATCGCGGCGCGAGGTATCAATAGCATCCAGGCCCCCGGGAAACAAAGGGACAGTTTCCAATTTCAGCGCACGTGCAAAAATCCGGGGTTCGGTTGATATTAGTGGGAGTTCGGCTCGCTTCAGGGCCCGGATCTTGTGCGGCTTCCGGGATCGAGGTTTTCGTCCGGCCATGCGGCGATCAGTAGTAGGTAATCAGCACAACGCGACCGCCTCCCTTGCGAGGTGGCTGCACGACTACGGTTCGCAGGGGATCGTGTTTTGCTGGATCGGTGCTTCCACGTCGGATGGCTTGCCCGACAGGCAGGGCGGTGATGCTTCGCACGTCAGCGGCGGTGTAAGAACCTGCCGGCATCAGGACGGCGCCACTGAGTCGAACCTCACCGGGTACGCCAGCTGTCGGATGGTTCTCCTTCGACGCAGCATCGGCACTATCAAAGGCGACCGATGCGAAAGTCGCCAACAGGGCAGCTCCAAGCAAGCGGGTCACGACAGAAGCCAGCGGACAACGGCTCGCAATCGATCCGGCGATCCCAGCCAATATCGCGTTCCGCATTCATCCCGAATATAGACCTGCCGGCCACTCATCAGCGGATCAAGGAGGAAGCCAGTTGGCGCACCTCCGATTCGGACGATGCGTCCAGTGCCGTCGATGCCCAAGCGGACCGGCGCCAGCGCGCGCCGTGCTTCGCTGCGCCAATCCCTAGGGGGCGGCAAGCCATGGGCGAGTTCGAATCGTGCCTCATCCTCACCTGACGTGAAGCTTTGTTGGCGCGCGGTGGACGCGTTCGTCATCTGACTCTCTTGCTCTGTGCTTGGGCAACAAAAAATGCACCGTGCGTGTTCCGCATCAGTGCGGATCGGTCATGCGGCGCCTGTGACATCTTTTGGGAAAAGTGCAGTTGCAGGCGGGCCGAACACACCACGACGCGCGGTTCCGTCCGCGTATCTTGAGCACATGACTAGCCGGCATCTTTGTGTTCAGTCACGAAGTCACTTTTCTTTACGATCGCTTGCGTTCAATGTTTTGCTCAAGCGCCTTCCGTCCCCACAGCGATTGACCTGAGAGCCGACATCGTGTGTTGCCGTGCTTTGATCGGTTGGTCGATACAACTGTACTGAGCCGTGGTGTGGCTCCATCAGCACAGATCCGTTTCAGCCCGTGTCCGGGAAATATGGCGCTCGATGTGCGGTCACCGCGACGCCTGATGCCCGAGCTCCGTATCGGCGCACAAAACAGTGTTTGCAATCGTGCTATCTAGCGACGGCGCGATTCTGAGCAAGCCATAGCTGGAACCCACATCGGTATTCCGATCCAAAAAGAAGGCAGACCATCGATGACAGTCACGCACGGGGATGGGGCAAATGCGGCAGGGTTGGTGCTGCAGAGCTTCGAAGTCAGCGTCCATCCCAACATGATCGTGGCGTTGACGAGTCCCGGCTGCCCGATCGTGCGCGTGAATGCCGCGCTTGAGGCATTGCTTGGCTTGAACCGTGATCAGTTGATTGGCCGTCCCTGCCTAGAAATCCTGGGCTCATCGGAAGATCTGGCAGGCATCGACCTGCATACCGCATCCGACGCCGTCCTGACCTGCCAGGTGGATGGGCGCGAACCCTTTTTGTGCCGACTGGAAGTGCGCCCGGTGCCCGATGCGGAAGGGAGCGCCACCCATTCCCTATGCATGCTCCGCGACCTGTCCGAGCAGGTCTCCTTGCAGGACACATTCGAGCGCTTGGCCTCGCACGATTCGCTTTCCGGGCTGATCCTCAGCCACGTGCTGGAGGAGCGCTTGGCAGTCGAGCTGGTGCGCGCAGTACACGAATGCTCGCGCATTATCGTCTGTTACCTCCGCATCGACCGCTTCGGCATGATCGATGAGGTTTGTGATTTCAATGTTGCCGCGAATCTGACGCGCATGGTCGCCGAGCGGTTGATCCAATGTGCAGGCGATCCGAGCCGGGTTTCCCGAACAGCGAGCGGCGGGTTCATTGCGGTGTTCGTGGGCCAGGACGCAGCGGTCGATCAATTGGATGTGGGACAAAGCATCACTGCAGCGTTGGAACCACCTTTCGTAATAGGCTCGACGAGGCGTCGCGTGACCGCCAGCGTGGGCGTGTCGTGCTTTCCGGACACTGCATCTGATGTGCGCGGGTTGTTGCAGCAGGCAGCCGCGGCTGCCTATGTCGTGAAGCGCAACGGCGGCGATGACGTGCACGCCTACACTGCGGCGCTCGACGGCGTCTTGGATCAGCAGCTCAGGCTGGCCGACGAGCTCGATGGCGCCGTTCAGCGTGGTGAGATGGAGCTGGTCTATCAGCCGGTCCTCGGCACCGGCAAGCGCGAGGTGGTCGGCATGGAAGCACTGGTGCGCTGGCGCAGCCCAAGGCTCGGCTTTCTGATGCCGGATCAATTCATCCCCTTTGCCGAGAGTCTCGGGATGATCGAAGAAATCGGACGCTGGGTATTGCAAGAGGCCTGCGCCCAGGCGCGCCGCTGGCTCGATCTTGGGGTCGGCGACTTCACCCTGTCCGTCAATGTCTCCCGCGCGCAAATGCGTGGGCGCCAGCTGCTTGAAGACGTACGTCGTGCACTCGACGCTTCGCGTTTGCAAGCCAGTTTTCTGGATTTGGAGCTTACGGAAACTGCCATCATGACCAACGTCGAAGAAGCGACTTGGACAATGCGCGAACTGCGCAAAATGGGGGTCAAGCTCTCAATGGACGACTTCGGGATTGGACAGTCCTCCCTCGGTCATCTGCAGCGGCTGCCGGTCAATCGTATGAAGATCGATCGCTCATTCGTCGCCGCAGTACCGGACGACGTGAATGCGGCGCGCATCTGCCGCGCCATCATCGGATTGGCACACGAGTTCGGCTTCTCGGTGGTAGGGGAAGGTGTGGAAAAGGCGGTGCAGTTCGCATTCCTTGAACGCAACGGATGCGAGTTCGTACAAGGCTACCTGTTGAGCGCGCCGGTATCCGCTGATGCCATGCTGAGCATGCTGCGCGAACCAGTTCTGTATCCCCGCGAGACCGGCGGCAAGAGCCGGAACGGGGCCGTCCTTCTGGTAGATGACGAGCAGAACGTCCTGCGGGCGCTTGCGCGCCTCTTGCGCCGCGATGGCTACCAGATCTTTACCGCGTCCACCTTCCATGACGCATTCGAGATTCTGGGCACCGAAAACATCCACGTGGTGATGTCCGACCACCGCATGCCGGAGGGCAAAGGGACGGAGTTCCTCAGCCGTGTCAAGGCCACCCATCCGCGCACGATCCGGCTAATCCTGAGTGGTTATGCGGATGTGGGTGCGGTGACCGAGGCCATCAATGGCGGCGCCGTCTACCGCTTTCTCACTAAGCCATGGAACGACGATGACTTGCGCGAGACGCTCCGCGAAGCCATGCGGATGGCGCAGGTTCAAATGGAAGCTTGAGCCGGGCCCCGCGTCTACACGTCACGCTCGTCCAGCACGATCGCGTCGTTGTCGTCGCGTTCCACGTTGGTGATGCCCGGGCATTCCGCTTCGAGTTCGCGCAACCTCGCATCCTGCTCGGACAACTGGCCGCGCTGCACGCGAACCTCGTCCGCCAGGCGCTGGTTCTCGCGTTGCAACGCACGGGTTTGCAACGCCGAGGCCAGTGTGAGCTGCAGTTCGCCTTCATCCCAGGGCTTCGCCACGAACCGGAACACGCCGACATCATTGATGGCCGCCAACGCCGAAGGAAGATCGCCATGGCCACTGATCACGATGCGAACGGCGTCGGGCTGCAACTTCCTCACCTGGCGCAGGAAATCGAGTCCGTCGACACCGGGCATGCACAGGTCCGAAATGACCGCGTCGTATGACACATCGCGCAAGCTCCCCAATGCGTTATCCGGGTTGTCGAAGCCATGCACCCGGCAGCGTGCGTCCAGCAGGTCGGCGGGAATCCGGTCGATGACCCGCCGCATCGCATTGATGATGGGAGGCTGGTCGTCCAGGACGAGGATGTTGTACATGGCGCGGTCCTCAAGCAGGAGAAACGGTTGGGGCAAGCGGCTGCTTGACGGGCAGCGTGATCTGGAACAGTGACCCTTTGGCCACCGACGAGCGCACCGCAATGTCGCCACCGTGTTTCTTGACGATACCGAAGGTAATGGATAACCCCAGGCCGGTGCCGCTGCCGACGCCTTTGGTGGTAAAGAAGGGCTCGAAAATGTGACCAAGAACATGTTCGTCCATCCCGCACCCATTGTCGCTGATGTCCACTTGCACGCAATTCCCGTCGGGCTTGCGGGTGGTGATTTCGATGCGTCCACCCGTCCCCACCGCTTGCGTTGCGTTGACCAGGATGTTCATGAACACCTGGCTCAGTTCGGTCGGGTTGCACTCGATCAGTGGCAACGACTCGAAATGGGTGGCGAAGCTGAGGTGCTTGCCGGACAGGCTGCGCACAAGGTCCAGAGCCGTAGTGAGAGCGCGGTGCACGTCGAACAACTGGAAGGCTTCGGTGGTGTCACTACGCGAGAAGTCGCGCAGGTTTTGCACGATCTTGCGGATTCGGTCCACGCCTTCGCGGGATTCTTCCAATAGCGCCGGCAAGTCTTCGACGATCATGGCGAAGTCGACAGCCTGCTTGCGCGCCTCCATGGCATGGGCGCGTTCCTCGGCACTCATACGCGTGTCGCGCAGCAGGTCATCGCTCAACTCCAACAGCCCGAACAGCTTATTGAGGTAATCGCGAAACGCACCCATATTCGACTGCACGTAGCAGATCGGATTGTTGATCTCGTGTGCCATGCCTGCCGCAAGCTGGCCGACGGTCGCCAGCTTGTCGGCTTGGAGCATCCTGTGCTGCTCGGAGGACAATGCGTCTGCACCCGCGGTCGACGTTGGGTGCAGACCGATGTCGCTCGGACTACTGGTGCGCGCTGGGCGAATCGTAACGCTGAGCAGACTCGTATCTCCACACGTGCGCCACTGGCGGACCACGCAGAGCGGCAGTCCGTCCATGCCGTAGCAATTCAGGCAGTCCTCGCAACCTTCACTTGGCGGGTCCGGATTGGAGCTCAGCCACGGCGGATTGGCGACCAGCTTGGCAAGGCCGAGGTTCGGGTCATCATGGATGACCGTGGCCAGGTTGCGGGCAGGAGCGTTGGCGTAATACGTCGATCCGTCGTCGCGCAGCAGCACGACCGACAGCGGCAATGTTTCAAGGACCGCGATCGTCTCTGGCACGACGTTATTGGGAACCATTGCATCCATTGCCATTGCATCCATTGCCCGACAAATTGAAGACGAACTCATTGAAGCCGTTGCCATCCACGCGTGGCCGTCCGGCAGCGTAGGCGATCGACTACAAGCGGGCGCAGCCGTTTTGCGATTTGTTGCAATTCGCACGGCGATGCGTGAAAGCCATCACGTCAGCATGTTCAGATTCTGCCGGCGGGCAAATCAACCAGCCGGTTGGTTGCCCAGTCTGAAGACTGGGGCTTGATCAGATCGGGCTAGTGTTTCGCCACCGCTGTTCCCACAAGCTCTGGAACTTCTTTGGCGCAGCGGCACTCCCGGACGTATTGCACGTTCTTCGACTTCGACAGATAGGTGGTGTCAAGACGACGACCAGTCGGCGCTCATCCAGCTCGAACGACTGGAGCGAATGCTCGGCGTCGGCAAAGTGCTTCCAGATTTGCGAACGCCCACCTGTAATGGCAATCGCCCAAGAGGTGGTCTGGATTATGGTTTGCAACGTCTTTAAGCACCGCTGCCTCGGTAACGTCCAACTTGGGGTTTCGTTCGGGCGTGTAGCGCCGTCGCGTGGGTAATCTTTCGTGTCAATTCGCAACTATCTAGAGGCCCTCCTGTAGATATGGGCGATGTACGGTGTATTGACGGTAGACAGGGACGCGTACTGCCGGTTCGGCAGCGGCGCGATATATCGCCACCTGGATGAAGGCCATGCACACTCTTCGAGGGAGCGGACTCACCGCGTCGCCGCGAGCGGCCGAGCGAAGTGTGGTAGTACCAAATTCGACTCTGACCCGACGTTCGCATCACCGCCTACAGACGTAGAAGCGGACATAGGGCATCGAACTTCTTGCTCGGAAGGGATTAGTCTGCGCGGATGCGCCGCATCGCATTCTCTTCCTCCATTGCTGCCGCCCTGGCGGCAGCGGCATTGTTCGGCGCCAGCACTCCCTTAGCCAAAGCGTTGCTGCGCGATCTGTCACCCGTTTTGTTGGCAGGGTTGTTGTATCTCGGCAGCGGGGTTGGCCTAGGCTTGATCCGGATCACACGGGATCGAGGCTGGCACACGCCGCCGATGACCAGAAAGGAATGGTTCTGGCTGTTGCTCGCGATCGGGTTCGGCGGCGTGCTCGGCCCGTTGGCGCTGATGCTGGGATTGACCCGGACCGCAGCCGCGATCGCGTCGCTGCTATTGAACCTGGAAGCAGTATTGACCGCGTTGCTGGCGTGGATCGTGTTCCGCGAGAACACTGATCGCCGCATGGTGCTGGGCATGCTGCTGATCGTCGCCGGCGCGGTACTACTGGCGTTGCCCGGTTCGAAGCAGGGCGCGCACTTGAGCTGGGGCGCGCTGCTGATCGCGGGTGCTTGCTTGTGCTGGGCGCTGGACAACAACTTCACGCGCAAGGTGTCGGCATCCGATGCACTGTTCATTGGCGGACTGAAAGGCCTCATTGCTGGCATCGTAAACGTCGGCATCGCGCTGACGCTTGGCGCACGTCTGCCTTCGACGGCTGCGATCACCGAGGCCATGACCGTAGGGTTGTTTGGCTACGGCATCAGTCTTGTGCTGTTCGTGCTCGCCTTGCGAGGGCTGGGGTCGGCGCGCACCGGCGCATACTTCTCGACTGCGCCATTCATCGGCGCGGCGATCGCGATCCTGGCGTTCGGTGAACACGCCTCATGGATGCTCTGGCTGGCCGCCGCCCTGATGGGTGCGGGCGTATGGCTGCATCTCACCGAGCGCCACGAACACCTGCACACGCACGAACCGATCACGCACACTCATCGCCACGTGCACGACGAACACCACCAGCATGTGCACGACTTCGATTGGGACGGACGCGAGCCTCACACCCACGAGCACACCCACGCGCCGCTGACCCACAGCCACCCGCATTACCCGGATATCCATCACCAGCACAAGCACGAGTGAGTGATAGCGTCGACCGCTATCCTGCTCCTGTCCACGGCTTATCGGCCGGTCGCGTGGCTGGCAGCTTGTGGCGTGATAGCCAAGGCAGCAAACATCCCGCTGAATCGATGCTTCGAGACGCCCGCCTGCGCATCCAGCGCCGCGTGCAATCCGCGCGCCAGGTCGGCGGCCTTGCCCTTGCCCCAGAAGCGCGTGAAATAGAAATCCGGCTGCGTGCCGATCATGTGGTTGTGCAAGGCGACGATATGGATGCCTGACTTGCGCAACGCGTGCAATACCGGCTGCACTTCATCCGCGCGCATGATGAAATCGCCGTCCATCGCCGCGAGCTGGTCGCTGCCGCTGAAGGCCGCCCATGTGGTCAGGCCCATCGAGGCGCCGATCGTCTCGTTACGCAGGTGGCCCGTGGCGCCGATGGTGATCTTCGGGGAGCCGTGGTTGGCGTCCACCGAATGGCCCACGATCTTGGCGAGGGCATCGGCATCGAGCTTGCCGGGTTTCGGTGTCGCACCGCCGAACCCTTCGGCAGGTTGCGGGTGCGCCGCGCGCACTGCCTTGATTGCATCCAACATACCCTTGACGTCGGCCGTGCGCGAAGGCGGCATCCATCGCCGCATCCACCTCGTCCTGGAACACCACGGTATCGCCCATCACCATGGCTTGGCTGCCCATCGGCGCGAATGCGGCCCACGAACCCAGGCCCGCGGCCGGCGGCAGCCGCATGCCATCCACCGTGACCGGCACTTCGCTGCGGCTCCAGCCGATCTTCACCACCCCATCGCTTTGCAGGGTTCCCTTGGTGCCCGCGACCTTGCCGATCGCCGCAGCATCCAGCGAAGCGCGGCCGCGGAACCGCAAGTGAGGGCCAGTCCCGCGATGACCAACAAGGTCCACAAGGAACGTGCTGGGATGTGCGAAATACCAGCGTTCATGGTGAGTCTCCTTCCGTTTCGGAGTAGGCCGCGTACAGGCAGTCGAGCACGGTCGACATGTCTGCCAGCAGCGCATTGTCGTCCTCGCCGTGGCGGGCACGCGCGCCCGCCATGACGCTGGCGAAGCCGGCGGCATCGGCCACTGGGACACCGCCGATGTCGAGATAACCGATCAGGCGCCCCAGCCGTGCCAGGCGTGGATCGCGATCAAGGGCAAAGCTCGCGGCCAGGACCTGGAAGGTCACGCGCACACCGACGTGGCTGAACTCGGCGCCATCGAAATCGAAACCCACGGCGCGCTTGGGGCAATCTGCCGGCTTCTTCAGCCAACGGAATTCGGCGCGCGGATCGATGAAACGGCGGATCAGCCAGGCCGATGCGACACGGTCGATCCACAGGTGCCGGCGGGTGGCCCACACACGGCCGCGGTAGTCCTGCATAAGGCGACGCGGGAAGCCTGTTTTCTTCGCGTAGGGTTCGTCGGGTGCGAACTGTGCGTTGACGGCCTGTTCGGCGTCGGCGAGCGCGGCCTCCACCTGCGCGCGCGCGGCGCCCGGAAAGAAGTCGATCGCGGCTATCGCTTCCAGTTCGCGCCGGGAGGCGGTGAGTCGCCTGCGCGCCCCGGCTTCGGAGAGTTTCCGCAATTTACGGCGCAAGATCACCAAGCGTTCGAGTCCTTGCGCATAAGCCAGGTTACGGTCGAAGCCGGCGCGCATTTCGGCTTCCTGCCTAGGGTCGGCCGAGGTAAAGGCCACTACATGGGCGCTGCCGCTGGCCTGGTTCGCCTCCTCGACCTGGGCCTTGAAAAGGGCCCGTGCTCCATCGCTTTCGGGCAGCACGTACACGCCATCGCGCAACATCGCCGCGCCGGCGCCCTTCAGCGCTCGCCATAGCCGCATGCGCGGCGTCTGGCTGCCCCCCGGCAGCGATGCCACCAGCATCAGCCAAGTGGAGAGCTTTACGCGCATGTAGCGTATGCTACACGAAGGTCATGGTTGCCATAGACCGGGTTCTTCGATGAACGCAGTCGCCGGGACGCCTGGACGGACGTTGGGTCCGCTGAATTGCCTGTTTGCCGCCCGCGCGCTGCGCGACTTCGGTGACAGCTTCGTCGCGATCCTGTTGCCGGCTTACCTGCTGGCGCTGGGCTTCACGCCGCTGGAGGTCGGTGTGCTCGCCACCGTGTCGCTGTCGGGTTCGGCCTGCCTCACCATCGGCGCGGGTTTGTTGGGGGCGCGCTACGGCTATCGTCGGCTGCTGCTGCTCGCAGCCGGCCTGATGGTGGCTTCCGGGTTCGCGTTCGCCGCTTCGCGGGACTATGCGGTGCTGCTGGTGATCGCGTTCGCGGGCACGATCAATCCGTCCGCTGGCAACGTCAGCGTGTTCGTGCCACTGGAACACGCGGCGCTGGCGTACGAAGCCGGTGACCAGGACCGTACCCGGATGTTCGCGCGTTATAGCCTGGCCGGCGCGTTGGCCGCGGCGGTGGGTGCGCTGGTTGCGGGTGCGCCCCAATTGATGGCACCGCTTGGCCTGGATCGGTTGAGCGCGATGCGCGGGATGTTCGTGCTCTATGCGCTGCTCGGCGTGGCGGGACATTTGCTTTACGCACGCCTGCCGCAACGGCCGATCCCCGCAAACACCGCACCTTCAGCAGCACTGGGACCTTCGCGGGCTATCGTGATCAGGTTGGCCGCGCTGTTCAGCCTTGACGCGTTCGCGGGCGGTTTCGTGGTTCAGTCGCTGCTGGCATTGTGGCTGTTCCAGCGATTTCATCTCTCGCTGGCCGCCGCCGGCGTGTTCTTCTTTTGCGCAAGTCTGCTGGCAGCACTGTCGTATCCGGTCGCGGCACGCCTGTCGCGACGCTTCGGGCTGGTCAACACGATGGTGTTCACGCATATTCCTTCCAGCATCGCGCTGATCTTGGCGGCGCTGGCACCGACGCTTGGATTGGCGTTGGCGTTGCTGTTGGTGCGCGCTGCGCTCTCGCAGATGGACGTGCCGACCCGTTCGTCCTACGTGATGGCCGTGGTCACCGAGGCCGAACGGCCTGCTGCTGCGAGCTTCACATCCGTACCGCGCAGTCTCGCTTCAGCCGCGAGCCCGGCGATGGCGGGCGCGTTGTTGGCCGCTTTCGCATTCGCCTGGCCGCTGTTGATCTGCGGCGCCCTGAAGATCGTCTACGATTTCCTGCTGCTTGCGCAGTTTCGGCATCTCAAGCCACCGGAAGAGCGGCACGTGTGATGACGGGCGTATGATCTTTTTTGCAATAAGCGTCGGCGAATGAAAACCATCACAAACCACTTCTGTCGAGGCGGGGCGCTTGGTGTCCTCTTTGCGCTCGCTGCGTTCGTGCCTGTGTGCAGCCAAGCCAGCAATCCGGCCAGCCGATTGCCGCTGACCACGGTCGCGAACGTGCCGCTGCCCGGCAACGCAACGCGCTGGGATTACGCCAGCCTTGACGCGCAGCGCCACCATCTCTTTCTCGCCCACTTGGGCGACAGTGCGGTGGTGGTGTTCGACACCGCGCAGCGAAAAGTGGTCGCGACCATCCCCGATGTCAGCCATGTGCACGGGGTGCACTACGTGCCGCAGCTTGACCGCGTCTATGCGTCAGCCACCGGAACCAATGAAGTGGTCGCGATCGATGCCAAGACGTTCAAGATCGTCGCACGCACACCCGGAGGTGATTACCCGGACGGCATGGCCTACGCGCCTGCGGTGCGCAAGTTGTATGTCTCCGATGAACACGGCGGCACCGACACCGTCATCGACACCACAAGCAACAAGCGCATCGCCACCATTTCGCTGGGAGGCGAAGTCGGCAACACCCAATATGACTCGGTGTCGCGACATATTTTCGCCAATGCGCAAACGCGCGACCAGTTGGCGGAAATCGACCCGGCCACCGACAAGCTGGTCGCACGCATCAACCTGCCCGGCGCCAAAGGCAACCACGGCTTGTACATAGACGCGTCTGCACGGCTTGCCTTCATTGCCTGCGAAGGCAATGACAGGCTGCTGGTGTTGGATCTCGCCAGCCGTAAAGTGCTCGCTTCGTTCGACGTCGCCAAGGATCCGGACGTGCTCGCATTCGATCCCGCGCTCGGCTGGCTGTATGTCGCCGGCGAATCGGGCCAAGTATCGGTGTTCAAGGTAAGGGGGAAAGCGGTCAACGCGCTCGGAACCGCGCGGCTTGGACCCAATGCCCACGTTGTGGCAGTGGATCCGGTTACGCACGAAGCGTTTTTTCCGCTTAAACCTGCACGCGGGAAGTCGATGCTACGGATTACCCGGCCGAACCCTGAAGCGTGATGCGCGCGCTGCCGCAGGTGCCTCTGGCCTCGCTTTTGTTTGTCGTTCGCCACATGTACACATGCTTCGACTGGCGCATCTTGGGAATGCGGTTGAAGCCACTCGCCTCATTGGATGGGGGTAAAGTGGCGTGCTCGAGGACGAGCCGCAGGATTTGTGGCGGTGATGGAGCAGCCTG
>Ga0207705_10000303_pt1 | contig 45769 bp, 28 predicted proteins | sample KBSC13metaG_FD_184314 | JGI IMG/M metagenome (GOLD analysis project Ga0207705, IMG submission 184314) | Corn rhizosphere microbial communities from Kellogg Biological Station, Michigan, USA - KBS C1-3 metaG (SPAdes) (version 2) | ecosystem: Host-associated > Plants > Roots > Rhizosphere > Soil ... | reverse complement strand
CGCTCACTCCGTCGGCGACATAGGGATTGGTGCGCCGCTCTTCGCCGAACGTCGACGTGGGGCCGTGGCCGGGGACGAACGTGATGTCGTCGCCAAGCGGCCAGAGCTTCGTGCGAATCGCCTGAACGAGATCGGCATGATTGCCGCGCGGGAAATCGGTGCGGCCGATCGAGCCGGCGAACAGGACATCGCCGACCCATGCTACGCGGTGCTTCGCGCTGACAAATACGACGTGGCCCGGCGTGTGGCCCGGGCAGTGATAGACGTCGAGCGTCTCGGCGCCGACTTGAACGGTATCGCCATCGACCAGCCACCGATCGGGTTCGAACGTCTGCGCCGGGGGAAAGCCGAAGCGCACGCTTTGATCGGCAAGCTGATCGATCCAGAAGCGCTCGGCTTCCTGAGGGCCCTCGATCGGCACGCCGTAGTGCTCGGCCAGGGCCTTCGCGCCGCCGCAGTGATCGAGATGGCCGTGCGTGAGCAGGACCTTTTCAACCGTGGCACCGTGCTCGGACACGGCTTGCCGGATTCGTTCGAGATCGCCGCCCGGATCGACGACGGCTGCGCGCTGGGTTGCCTCGCAGACAATGAGCGAGCAGTTCTGCTGAAACGGCGTGACGGGAATGACGAAGACCTTCATCGTGCGATGGACCAGACGGCGAAAAGAAAGATGGTAACAGCCGGCCTCGGCCCGCGCTGCTAGGCCGAATGGCCGACGCGCAATTTGCATTGTTACGGCCATAGGGAGAATCAATGGCGGACCCAGACGCCGGGTCGGGATTGCCTTGACTTTCTGCTATAATGCGTACGCAACTTGCGCGGATCAGGTCCGCGCTGCTCTACCGGCGATCCGGCCCCGGCTGAACTTACGCCTGTCCGGTCGCTGTCAACAGAAGTTAGAAGTCGCGTGTTAGCGGCTTCATTTCCGTGTCGATGAAGTTCGACGCACACGTCTTGCCCAACCAGGCGCAGCGCGCTTGAGACAGCCTTCGGCCGTCACGTTGGGCAGGCCTACGCCGCCGTTCCTCGGGCCTTTGGGCGCGCAAGAACGTGTTAGCCATGTTCGATGGCGGCGTTTGGGGTCTGGTCAAGCTGACGGGAACAGTCGCGCCAGACGTGAATACCAACCGGGCTATACGCGGCCAAACGTGGCCGTAGCCGAGTGCCGTACCGTTGCACATGCTCACTGCGTGTGTGTCGTGCTGTGCTCGACTGCCCGAGCCGTACCGCGATGCGAAACGCTGCATGCGATGCGACTCGACAGATTGGCTAAACGTCATATGAAACTTCGATTACGTCGATCGTTGGGGATGCTTGTTGTCGCCGGCGCTTTCACGGGTTGCGCCGTGCAACCCACCACCCAGACCGGGAGCGCAAGTCCTATTCCCGGCGTCGCTCAGGCAGCCAACGCGCCGCTTGCGTTCGGGGAGGCATCGGCGCTGCCTGCCGGACACGACAAGTCGCTCTCGAGTGCCAAGCCGCTCGACGAGAACACCCCCGACGTCTCCGATTTCAAGCAAGTGGGCCGTGCTTCGTGGTACGGGCGCCATTTCGTGGGCCGCAAGACGGCCAGCGGCGAGCGTTACGACATGAACGCGATGACGGCTGCGCACAAGACATTGCCGCTCGCCTCCTATGTGCGCGTGACGAATACGTCGAACCATAAATCCGTCGTGGTGAAGATCAACGATCGTGGCCCTTACGTGCGTGGGCGGGTGATCGATTTGTCGTTCGCCGCCGCCAAGGCGCTGGGCTTGCAATACGCGGGTACCGGCCGGGTGCAGATCGAAGGGTTGTCGCAGGAAGAAGCGCGTGCCGCGCGCAGCGAAACGCTGGCGAGCAATACGAAGGACGCAGAGAACTAGCCATCGCGGTTCTTTGTTCCGACTATCTAGATCGATCATCGGCGGCGCCCTTCAAGGCGCCGCCTTTGTTCAGGTGAGCTTATTCAGGAGTCCTAAGCATGCTGTCCGACCCAAGCGGGCCGCCGGCTGCGAAAGGTGAGAATGTGTGGGGCGCACGGTAGCTGCGCGTGCATGTACAGCAGGTCCGGCCGGGGATCGACCCGGGCCGGACGTGAACTAGCCTTCTCGCTTCGACAAACCCAATGCACGCGAATAAAGCGCATTGCGCGGAGCCCCAGTCATCGCTGCGGCGAGCCGTGCGGCGGTGCTGACCGATACCTCTTCGAGCAACAACGACAACAGCGCGTCATGCGCCGCCTCGTCCTGTTCCTCCCGCACCGGTGCGCCTTGAACGACGAGCACGAACTCCCCGCGCTGCCGATTCGCGTCGGCCGCGAGCCAGCTTGGCCCTTCGGCTAGGGTGCATCGATGAATGGCCTCATGTAGCTTGGTGAGTTCGCGCGCAATGAGCAATTGCCGGTCGCCGCCGAACGTATCGGCGAGTGCTTGCACGGTTTCGACGATGCGATGAGGGGCTTCGTAAAAGACCATCGCATGCGGATTCGTAACGAGCGGCTGCAGATGGGCGATGCGTTGCTTTGCCTTCGTCGGCAGAAAGCCGAGAAACGAGAACGTGCCGACGAAATCGCCGGCGGTGGAAACGGCTGTCGTTACTGCGCTGGCGCCGGGCAGCGGCACCACCGCGAAGCCAGCGCCGCGTACCGCGTCGACGAGCTTGGCGCCCGGGTCCGAGATGCCGGGTGTGCCTGCGTCGGAGACATAAGCAACGCGCTCGCCGGCACGTAGGCATTCGACGATGCGCTCGGCCGCTTCCCGTTCGTTGTGCTCGTGCACGGCCATCAGGGGCTTTGAAATCCCGTACAGGCCGAGCAGTTGCCCTGTATTGCGCGTGTCTTCCGCGGCGATGCGATCGACCAGACCGAGCACGTGCAGCGCGCGCAGCGTGATGTCGGCGGCATTGCCGATCGGCGTCGCAATGACATAGAGCGTGGCGGACGGATACTGCTGCCGCTGCGCGAGATCGAGGAGATCGGACATGAAGCGAGAGATGCGGACGAGCGAAGGAAGGCCGTCATTGTGCCACGCGGGCCCGGCGAATACGGCGTGCGCACGAACGCCGCAACAGCAAAGAGAAGGCGATGCCAACGGCGCAGACAACTTTTCCGGCCGAGGCGGGTCGAAATACGTCGGCGCTGCTTATGAAGCACTGGCGCTCGATTTTCTGCGGCGGCAGCGCATGCGCCTTTTGGCGCGCAACGTCACCTGCAGGGGTGGGGAAATCGACCTCGTGATGCGCGACCGAGACGGTGTGCTGGTTTTCGTCGAAGTGCGCGCGCGGGCCGGTAGCCGCTATGGCGGGGCGGCGGCGAGCATCGGCCCGCACAAGCAACGGCGTATCGTGCTTGCGGCGCGGTATTTTTTGATGACGCGCGGGGCGGGCGAGCGCGCGTGCCGGTTTGATGCCGTCGTGTTCGAAGGGCGGCGGCTGATTTGGCTGCGCGATGCCTTTCGCGAGGACGGCAGTTAAAACGTGGGGACCGCGGCGCCTAGTACGGTAAACTTGCGCGCTGACGAACGGCCGCGTATTGGCGGGGCCGGCAGAGTAGAGAACCGATGTCAGTCGAACGAATTCAACAGCATTTTCGCGAAAGCGCGGCATTGACCCACGAAGCGCTCGACGCGCTTGCGATGCCTATCGCCGCGGCCATCGACACGATGTTCGGCGCGGTCGCGAACGGCAATCGAATTTTCGCGTGCGGCAACGGTGCCGGAGCGGCCGATGCCCAGCGCTTTGCTGCCTACCTGATCGGCAGTTTGGAGCGCGAGCGTCCCGGTTTGCCGGCAATCGCGTTGACAGCCGACACAGCCATGCTGACCGCGCCTAGCGCGGGCGGCGGGTTTGACGCCATCTATGCCAAGCAATTGCGTGCGCTGGGTCATGCGGGGGATGTGCTGCTGGTCGTTGCGTCGTCGGTGGGAGAGGCGAATTTGCTCGAAGCCATTGCCGAAGCGCATGAGCGCGAGATGGTCGTGGTTGCCTTGACGGGCAACGGCGGCGGCAGCGTAGGCCAGGCGCTGGCGGATACCGATATCCAGATTTGCGTGCCGTCGCAGCGGGCAGCGCGTATTCACGAAGTGCACTTGTTGATTATTCACTGCCTGTGTGACGGCATCGATGCCATGTTGCTCGGCGAAGATTGACATCAAAGGGGAGTTCGTTGATGAGGGCAGATCGCATCATGAAGGCGCTTGTGCGCGGCACGCTGACGGCGGCGGCGGCCGCTGCGTTGGTCGCATCGTTGCAGGGGTGTGTATTGGCGGTGGCCGGCGCGGCGGGCGGCGGGGCGCTGATGGCGACGGATCGGCGCACTATCGGTACGCAAACCGAGGATCGCGAGATTCAGGTCAAGGCGTACTCGCAGATTGCCAATGAGCTTGGCGATAGCGCGCATGCGGACGTGACCGTGTTCAACCGGCGTGCGCTGCTGACGGGCGAAGTTCCGACCGATGCGATGAAGCGGCGTGCGGAAGAGATCACGCGCGGCGTGGGCAACGTCGAATCCATCGTGAATGAGCTGACCGTTGGGCCGAAAACGGATTTTTCGGCTCGGGCCAACGACTCGTATCTCGTGGCGCGCGTGAAGACGATGCTGATTGCCGAGAAGGGCATTTCGGCGAATGACTTCAAGGTGGTGGGCGAGAACGGGAGCATCTATTTGATGGGGCTTTTGACCAAGCAGGAGGGAGACCTTGGCGCGGCCGTGGCGGCGAATGTGCCGGGTGTGAAGCGTGTCGTGACGGTGTTCCAGTACATCAAGCCGGAAGAGGCGCAGGCCATGGCGCCGACGGCGGCGCAGGCGGCTAGTGCGCCGAGTTCCGCCCAATCGGCTGATGTGCAGCCCACGGTGGGGGCCGTGCCGATGGGTGGCGTGACGTCGCAGCCGTTGGATCAGCAGGCGCCGGCGCCCGTATCGAGCTCGACGCAGGTGCGGCCGGGCAGTGGGGGGCAGGGGAAGTAATGATGCGGTGGGTTTGCGGGGGGCTTGGTGCTGTGGCGATGGGGGTCACGTCGATGGTCGCGGTGGGGTGGTCTACGGCGGCTTTTGCCGCTGCCGCGCCAGCCGGGTATGCGATCGCCAAGCAGCACGCTTGCTTGGGATGCCATGCCGTTGATCGCAAGCTCGTGGGGCCTGCTTTCAGGGACATCGCCGCTAAGTACAAGGGCGATGCGCAGGCGGCCAACAGGCTGGAGACGAAGGTGCGCGACGGCGGGGCGGGTGTTTGGGGCGTCATTCCGATGCCGTCGCACCCTCGGATGAGCGACGCCGATATTCATACGGTTGTGGGCTGGGTGCTCAGCGGTGCGCCGACGGGCGTTAAGTGATGGGGCGTCGGGCTTGAAGGTTTTTAGGTTCTTGGGTAAGGGGCTTGTCAACGATGTAACCCCGTGCCAAAATTGCGGCTTCGTGGGGCGGTAGCTCAGCTGGGAGAGCGTCGCGTTCGCAATGCGAAGGTCGTGAGTTCGATCCTCATCCGCTCCACCAAGAAAATCAAAGGGTTACAGGTGATTTGCCTGTAACCCTTTTGTGTTTCTGCGGTTGTGTAACCGCTGTGTAACCGAATTTGCTCCAAGTCGATCTGGCTCGATCGCCGAGCCGACAAAGACGGACGGCGCACCAATGGACGAGTGTGTGAGCAAGTCGCAAGCGCAGAGCTGGTTCAAAAGATAACGGCGAAGTGGAAGGCGTTGGCGTCTTCTCAGATGGACCTCCGGCGTGCAAAGGACTCAGCGAACCACAACGTCGCTTCGTTGAGAGCAGCCCTGAACCTTGCGCTACATGATTGCCTCGTTGCGACCGACGCAGGATGGAAAGCGGCCACAAAGTTCAAAGATGTCGGGCGTCGCTCCTCTTCGCAGAAAAGTGTACTGGTTGAACTACGTCGTATGGCTGCGATTTTGGCCATACCGCCATAGCTTCAACGGAGTGATATGTGATTGAAATAATTTGGAGCACAGCCCAGACTGGAGCCAGGGGTGCCGGATACGAACCCAGCCCGTGCCACGGAGTGTCGGCGACATGCGCCATGCTGGATACGAGATGTATTTAGTTATCCTTACTAAAATGAATGAGGAAAACAGAAAGTGAAAGAGAGCGGGAGGGTATCAGGTAGCGGACGGCTTGCTGAACGTGTGGCCGCATTCTAGGCAGGCGTAGGTGTCGAGCACGCGTTCGTCGATCCGCTCTCCGACAGCGGAGCCAGCGGCACACCCGGCAGCGCCACTGAAAAGCGCGCCAAGTAGGCCTCCGGCAAGGCCGCCAAGGATCGAGCCGACTGGTCCGGCGACCATGCCGAGGGCAGCGCCAGCTTCGGCACCGCCAAACGCTGCGGTGGCACTACCAGCGGCACCGGCGATCGTACCGACTGCGCCACCGACCTTGCGGGCCGTGTCGCGCGTCGTAGTGCGGAGGGAATTGCAGCGGGGACAGGAAAGCGAATGGTTCATGGATCAGCCTCAAGAGGGTTCAGGGCAAACGGAGTTGCCTAGCCATTCCGGTGGGATGCTCAATGAGGTGAAATGTATTTTCAAAAAATTGGAATCGACGCGGCATGGAGGCAAGGGGCGTGGCGGTGACGTTGCGGAGGCGACTTATGACTTAATTTGTATCATGCGTTCGTATTCGATAAGGAATACATCATCAAAATGATAACCATGGTATCCTATCTCAAAATGGGCACACTAGTCCTTTGCCCACGCGCGTCGAGCCGAATTGAGAGGGACCATGACCGAAGCTTCAGTGGTGTCGCAAGCGCAGCGCGAGCGACTGGCATTTCTAGAACTGCGCGCCTATTTCACCGGAGAGCTCCGGCGAAGCGATATCGAGTCGCGGTTTGGCGTCAAACCCGCTGCTGCTTCGCGGGATCTGAGCTATTACCGAGAGATTGCCCCTGACAATCTCGCTTACGATGCCGTGACCCGTTGTTATCGGCCAACTGACCGATTCAAGCCGGTGTATGAATTTCGCTCAGAACGAGTGCTGGCTTGGCTGCTGAACGGCTTCGGAGATGGACTCGAGCTGGGTCTAAGACAAGCCGCACCATGCGAAGGGCCGGGGCAGCTTATGCAACCAGACATGGGGATTCTTGCGACTATCACGCGGTCTCTGTGCGCCAAGCGTCCGGTCCGAATTAACTACCTGTCCCTGGCATCCGGCGCGAAGCGCCGCGATATCGTTCCGGTCGCATTAGCTGACAACGGTTTGCGCTGGCACGTCCGCTCGTTTGACCGCGAGCGCCAACGGTTTTCCGATTTCGTGCTAACTCGCATCACTAGGGCGCAAGGGCTGGACGACACAGCGGATGAGCATGAGCTTCTGGGGGCCGACGAGCAATGGGCGCGGATCGTCGATATGGAGCTGGTGCCGCATCCAGGCGCGAGGTGGCCCAAGGCGATTGAGGCCGACTACGCCATGAGCGACGGTATGTTACGTATCAAGACGCGTGCGGCCCTTGCGGGTTACGTGCTGCGGCGTTGGTCCATCGATTCGAGCCCGGACCATCGCATGGACCCAGCATCTCACCATCTGTGGCTCCGTAATACTCCCACGCTGTACGGCGTTGAGAGTGCAGCTCTGGCGCCAGGCGCTGCTGCTGTGTCGGAAGCGAAAGGTGCTCTTGTATGAAAGACACGATCTTCATCAGCCACGCAACCCCTGAAGACAATGCCTTTACACGCTGGCTCGGCTCGAAGCTCGAGCTTGCCGGCTATAAAGTCTGGCACGACTTGGCGCGCCTGAAAGGCGGCGACGTCTTCTGGGAGAAGATTGAGAACGCTATTCGGAACGACTCGATCAGGTTCCTCGCGGTCGTGTCGACCGTGGCGGTCGGTAAGTCGGGTGTCAAGGACGAATGGGCCGTGGCTGCCACGATCGAAAAATCGCTACCGGGGTTTGTCATCCCGGTGCGCATCGATCATTTCGATTTCCAACTTTTCCCAATCACAATCCACCGAAAGAATGCCATCGACTTCGCCAATGGCTGGCACAAGGGCTTGGCGTCGCTGTTGGATACGTTAGAGGAAGCAAAGGTCCCTAAAGTCTCCACACCCGATCCTGCCTTGGCGCGCCATTGGTTGGCCGAAATGAAGGAGGGGGCGATTCTTCGGACCGAGCATCCTGAGAAGCTCGACTCTACCTGGCTGCCCGTGCTATCGCTGCCGCCCTCGCTTGAGACGGCCCGTTTCTTGGGAAGCGAGCGCAAGATCAAACTTACGCAGGAGAACGTGGTGCTGCCGTGGTTTGAGCACGAAGATCGGATTGTTGGCTTCGCCAAAGGAGCCGACCTTGTGACGTTGATGGCCAAGTCCGCCATGCTCAAAACGGCTGGAGCCATTGACACGAAAACGTTCATCGAGGAAGGTTCTGCCCTTGGCGACAAGCCGGTCGCTAAATCGGAAGCGCGCAAGCGTGTCGCCAATCTGGTCCGCCAAGCGTGGGAACTGGCGATGGAAGCTAAGGGCTTGGGCATACACGAGCAGTCCGGTGGACGTAAGGTTTTCTATATCACGCCTGAATTGACCAAGGGCGAGCGGATTGCCTTCGTTGATGTCGATGGGCGCACTCGTAAGAAGGCGTTGCATGGGCGAAGTGAGAAGCGCAAGGCTAATTGGTCTTATGCCGTTGGCATGGTTCCGGCGTTTGATGATCCTTGGCGCATCGAGCTCCGCTCGACCATCGTCTTCACCGACGACCAAGGCAAGCCAATGGAAGCTCCCGCGAAGGCCCATCGCTTACGCATGAGTTTTTGCCGGAGCTGGTGGAACGACCGCTGGCGCGGTTTTCTTCGAGCATTCCTTACGCTGGTGGCAGACGGCCAATCGGCAATCCGCCTTCCTGTCGGCTCAGATCGCCATATCGTAATCGGTGCGACACCGATCGTCTTCACCGCCCCTGCTGGCTTGTCTGATTTGACGCCCTCGATTGATATCGACGCGGTGGAGGAGCCCGACGAGGATCTGGACGATCTCGATGAGGTCGAAGAAGATGAGGCCACCCGATGAGTTTTGACCCCACCCTAATGGAACTCGCGGAGCCCGAGCTCTTGTTCGGCTATGGGGAGCGCATGGCGCATCCCAAGGACGGTTTGCTTTTGTATGGCCCGATGGACGGTGGCAAAGGCGCCGGGAAACTGCGTGTTGGCGTTGTTTCTACCGCTGACGGCCTCGCCCGCTATTCGAAGTGCGTGGACAAGATGTCCAAGCCGATCGCTCCGGCGCGACCGGACGACCCCAACCACACCTTGTTTCCGGGCTTCCAAGCCCTGTTTGGCGTGGAATGGCCGTCAAAACCAGAGGTATGGTTGGAAATCGATCCGGATGAACTTGCCAAGGCAATCCGCATCTCGGACCGCCACCAAGCTATCCACAAAGCCGTGTCGCTGTATTCTGATGCGATCGCCGATCACTTGCGCGAGAGCAGTGAGTCGCCGGTCGATTTGTGGATGGCAGTAGTGCCAGAGGATGTCCACAAATACTGCCGTCCGCAGTCTATCGTCGAGAAATCCCAGCGCGAAAGCTCAGCCATTCTGATGAACAAGGCTGCGGCCACCCGCCTTCTTCGAGAACCCGGCCTCTTCGACGACGACAACAGATCGGCTGAGATCTACCTCTATGAGTTGGACTTCCACAACCAGCTCAAGGCCCGTCTGTTGGAACACAAGGCAGCCGTCCAGGTTGTCCGCGAAACGACTCTAACTCCCGACGAGTTCCGTAAGGAGAACGGGATGCCGCTGCGTGGGCTGCAAGACCCGGCGACGCTGGCGTGGAATTTAGCGACAACTTGCTACTTCAAAGCTGGTGGCAAGCCTTGGCAGCTTGGCGCGTCACGGCCAGGTGTGTGTTACGTCGGTGTCGTGTTCAAGAAAGATTTGTCGACGGCTGAGCCTGGCAACGCATGCTGCGGCGCACAGATGTTCCTCGATTCGGGCGACGGCGTGGTGTTCCGCGGAGCAGTCGGTCCTTGGATCACGTCGACCGACCATGAATTCCATCTCCCCAAGGAGAAGGCGAAAGCCCTCATGTCGCTGGTGGTGGAGGCCTATCGCAAGAGCCATGGCGGCGACGCGCCCAAGGAGCTATTCATCCACGGCAAAACTCGTTTCTCCGATGAGGAGTGGGCTGGCTTCAAGGAGACGGTACCCGAAGAGACCAATGTCGTGTGCGTGCGCATCCGCGAGGACTCCGGCATGAAGCTGTACCGGCACGGCACCATGAACGTCCCACGCGGGCTTGGCTGGGTGAAGTCACCGTGGAAGGCATTCCTGTGGACCAAGGGGTTCGTGCCGCGATTGCAGACCTACGCGGGGCGCGAGGTGCCAAACCCCTTGTCGATCGAAATTAGCAAGGGCGTGGCCGACATCAAGCAGGTCATGGCAGATGTCCTGGCGCTTACCAAGCTGAACTACAACGGATGCATCTATGGCGATGGGGTTCCGGTAACGCTACGCTTTGCCGACTCAGTCGGGGAAATACTCACGGTGGCTCCTAGAAAGAGCGAGTTACCGCCATTGCCATTCCGTTACTACATTTGATCGACTGGCGGAACGCGCGAAAGGAAAAATGCAAAGAGCGCTTTTCCGGCGGGCTAGTTGGCTGCAAAAACTTGTCTCTAGACTTTGACGGGTCAGAGGACGCTAGTACTCGAGAAAATAGGGGAAATCTGAGCCGATGGAGCTTATCGATAACATCAACCGCCTCTTCGGCGACGATCTGAAGCAGGCACTTGTGTCAGGCGCACGGCTGAAGATAGCGGCATCCTGTTTCTCGATGTACGCCTACGAGGCGTTGAAGGCGGAGCTGGAGAAAATCGAAGAACTGGACTTCATCTTCACCGCACCCGCATTCGTCGCAGATGAGGTGGCAGACAAGATTCGCCGTGAGCGCCGAGAGTTCCACATCCCCAAGCTCGACCGGGAGCGTAGCCTTTATGGCAGCGAGTTCGAGATTCAACTGCGCAACAAGCTGACGCAGCGCGCCATCGCGAAGGAATGCGCTGACTGGCTGCAACGCAAAGCAAAGTTCCGCAGCAACCGCAGCAAGGCACCGATGCAGCAGTTTGCCTGCGTTCAGTCGGCGGAGATGACCTCCGTCTACCTGCCGCTGCATGGCTTCACCGCAGTCGATTTGGGTTACCAGCAGGGCAACGCCGTTTCCAATCTGGTCAATAAGGTGGATGAGCCGAGCTTCACGACCACCTACCTGAGCCTGTTCGATCAAATCTGGAGCGACCCAGAGAAGCTTGAAGATGTCACGGCGCAAATCTGCGACCATATCGCGTCGGTGTATCAAGAGAACTCCCCGGAGAGCATCTATTTCCAGATGCTGTACAACATCTTCAACGAGTTTCTCGACGATATTAGCGAAGACGTACTGCCTAACGATCGGACGGGCTATCAAGACACGCTGATCTGGAACAAGCTCTTCAACTATCAGAAAGACGCGGCCACCGGCATCATCAACAAGCTGGAAACCTACAACGGCTGTATCCTCGCCGACAGTGTCGGCCTCGGTAAGACCTTCACAGCGCTCGCGGTCATCAAGTATTACGAGCTGCGCAATCGCTCGGTGCTGGTGCTGTGTCCGAAGAAGCTTGCGGATAACTGGCTCAACTACAATCGCAACCTCAAGACCAACATCTTCGCCCGCGACCGTTTCAGCTACGACGTACTCTGTCACACGGATTTGAGCCGCACTAGCGGCGAGTCCTTCGGCACGCCGCTCAATCGTATCAACTGGGGCAACTACGACCTCGTCGTCATCGACGAATCGCACAACTTCCGCAACGACGACGCCTACAAGGACAAGGAAACACGCTATCAGAAGCTGATGAACAAGGTCATCCGCGAAGGCGTGAAGACCAAAGTGCTGATGCTCTCCGCAACGCCGGTCAACAACCGCTTCACCGATCTGCGTAACCAGCTTGCACTAGCCTACGAAGGCGATTCGGAAAACCTGAGCAAGAAGCTGCGCACCAGCAAATCGATGGAGGAGGTTTTTCGCAATGCGCAGAAGGCCTTCAATGCATGGGCGAAGCTGCCACCAGAAGAGCGCACGCCGCGAGCGATTCTGGATGCGTTGGACTTCGACTTTTTCGAGCTTCTGGACAGCGTGACCATCGCGCGCTCGCGCAGGCACATCCAGACCTTTTACGATACCAAGGACATTGGGCATTTTCCCGAACGCCGCAAGCCGCTGCCGTTCCATTGCGCCCTGACCACGCGGTCAGACGTGATGAGCTTTAATGAGATTTTCGAGCGGTTGACCAAACTCAAGCTGGCGGTGTATGCACCGGCCAAATTTATCCTTGACAGCAAACGGCAGCAATACATCGACCGCTACAACGCGCAATCTGGCGACGAGAAGGGTAACCTGAGTCTTGAAGGCCGTGAAAGCGGCCTGCAACGCTTGATGACGGTGAACCTGCTCAAGCGACTGGAGAGTTCCGTTCAGTCATTTCGGCTCACGTTGCAATCCCTGCAAGCCAATCACCAGAACGCACTGGAGAAGATTGCTGCCCACAAACAGACCGGCAGCGCCGCCAGTGTGGCGGACCTGAGCGAAGTATTGGAAGACCTCGATACCGACGAAGACGACCTGTTCGACGAATTCGATGAGGGCAGCGACATCGGTGGCAAAGTGAAGATCAATCTGTCCGACATGGACTTGCCCTCGTGGGAGCACGAGCTCAAGGTCGATCTGGCCACCATCGAGGAGCTGCTGGCATCGATGTCCAAGATTACCCCCGCCGACGACGCCAAGCTCCAGCACCTCAAAGCCCTTGTGCTGGAGAAGATCACGAAGCCCATCAATCCCGGCAATCGTAAGGTGCTGATCTTCACCGCCTTCGCGGATACGGCAGACTATCTCTACGCCAACCTCGCGCCAGAACTGCTGGCTAGCCAGAAACTGCACACAGGCAAGGTCACGGGCAGTGACCGACCCAAATCCACGTTGCCCAAGGGGTATGACTTTCAGGAGCTGTTGACACTATTCTCGCCGCGTTCCAAGGAGAAGGCCATCGTGCTGCCGAACGAACCGGCGGAAATCGACGTGCTCATTGGCACCGACTGCATCTCTGAAGGCCAAAACCTTCAGGATTGTGACTACCTCATCAACTACGATATCCACTGGAATCCGGTGCGCATCATCCAGAGGTTCGGACGTGTGGATCGCATCGGCTCGCCTAACCGTAGCATCCAGTTGGTGAACTACTGGCCCGACATCTCGCTGGATGAATACATCAACCTTAAGGAGCGCGTCGAGAACCGGATGACGATCGTGGATGTGACCGCCACCGGCGACGACAATGTCATCTCCGCGCAGGCAAACGACATGTCCTACCGTAAGGAACAACTGCGTCGCCTGCAGGATGAGGTCATCGAGTTGGAAGACCTGAAGACCGGCGTCTCCATTACCGATCTCGGCCTCAACGACTTCCGCATGGACTTGCTGAACTACGTTAAGACCCACGGTGAACTTGACAAGTCGCCCAACGGTCTGCACGCCATCGTGCCTGCCAATTCCGATCTGGGCCTTGCGCCCGGCGTCATCTTCACGCTGCGCAACCGCAATTCGGGCGTGAACCCGCCGGCGAATCTGCCCCAGCACAACCGGCTGCACCCGTACTACCTCATTTATATTGGCAACGATGGCGAGGTCGTTCACGACCATACCGAAGTCAAGCGCCTGCTCGATCTGGCGCGCACCTGCTGCAAGGGACAGGCGGAACCGATTGCCGACGCCTGCCAACGCTTCAACAAGGCCACAGCAGACGGCCGCAGGATGCAGGCTTACTCTGAGCTCTTGAGCAAGGCGATCCGCTCGATGATTGAGGTGAAGGAGGAGAAAGACCTCGACAGCCTATTCACCGGCGGCAAGACTACGGCGCTCACGCACGCGATCAACGGGCTGGACGACTTCGAGCTGATCGCCTTTCTGGTGATACAGGAGGCCAGATGACCGAAGCCCGCCCCACATCGCAGCACATAGCGTTCGTTGCGTATCCCTCGCAGGCCGCCTTTGGCCGCGCGCTACCGAAGAACAAGGTGTACGAACATAGCGGGGCCAACACCCGGTTAAAAGACCTGTTCGTCAAGCAGGTAGAGCAGATTGTCTGGGCATTCAAGCTAGCCCCGGAAACGCTCCGTCTGCCCGCGAGCCCCGGAGTGCCGGAGATTCAGGTGTTCAGCCTCCAGCTCAAGACGCCGGAACTGCACCACGACGTGCTGCGCTGCATCGACGGAGCCATCCCATTCCCGATCCTGTTCGAGTTGACCTTCGATGGCAGAACGCAGGTAATCGGCGCCTACAAGCGACCTAACGAGTCCGATGCCAGCCGCTGGGTACTCTCCGACTATTTTTCGACGGACTGGCTGCCGGTACACTGTCAGCGCACGGCCATGCCCGTAGCCCTGCACATGGGTGGCCTATACGAGCAACTGTTGCACCGCCTGATTCCCTTATGCGTCAGGTCACAGGAATCGCTCGACGATCTGGTGGCGCGCGTAGAGCAGGCCCAGGCCAAGCAGCGCGAGCTGGACAAGACCCTAGCCCGGCTGGCAAAGGAAAAGCAATTCAACCGCAAGGTGGCAGTTAATGCCACCGTGCGACAACTCAAATCCGAACTGGAAAGGCTCAGCCGATGATACTCGGCGGTGGCTAGATAACGATTCAAAACAGAAGATGGAAAAACTCAAAATGCATTCGCCCAATCTGACCGAAGACAACGTCGCGCGCATTCGCGAGTTGTTCCCCGGTTGCGTGACGGAAGCGCGGGGCGAGGACGGCAGCGTGAAGTTGGCGGTGGATTTCGACCAGCTTAAGCAGGAGCTTTCTGCGTCAATCGTCGAAGGCCCGCAGGAACGCTACCAATTGAATTGGCCGGGCAAGCGCGAGTCACTCCTGACAGCCAATGCCCCAATTGCCAAGACACTGCGTCCGGTGCGCGCGGAAAGCGTTGACTTCGATACGACGCAGAACCTGTTCATCGAAGGCGACAACCTAGATGCGCTGAAACTGCTGCAGGAGACGTATCTGGGGCAGATCAAAATGATCTATATAGATCCTCCGTACAACACCGGGAACGACTTTGTCTACCGCGATGATTTTGCAGAAGATGCACAGTCCTTTCTGACTCGTTCCAATCAAATCGACGACAGCGGTGTGCGGCTAGTTGCGAATGTGGAGACGAACGGGCGCTTCCATTCCGACTGGTTGTCGATGATCTATCCTCGGATCAAGCTCGCTAGGACTCTTTTGTCGGACGACGGGGTGATGTTTATCTCCGCTGACGACAACGAGGTTGCCAACCTAGTTCGGCTCTGCGATGAGGTGTTCGGTGAGGACAATTTCGTCGCAAACTTCGTGTGGGAAAAGCGAACAAATAGAGAGAACCGGAAGGTTGTTTCGTCTCGACACGACTACGTTGTTTGCTACGCAAAACGCCAACTCCCTGGAGTGCGTTCTCTCAAGCAGTTGCCCATGTCGGCAAAGGCGCTGGCGAACTATAAGAACCCGGACAACGACCCGCGGGGGCCTTGGAAGTCTGACCCAGCTACCGCTCAGGCCGGACACGGAACTAAGGATCAGTTCTATGTGCTGACGGCACCGAATGGGAAGAAGCACGAACTCGAGAGCGGCCGATGCTGGCTCTATACCGAGAAGGTGATGAACAGGGAAATTGCAGACGGAAAAATATGGTTCGGCAAGGATGGGAACGGCGTTCCTCGCGTCAAGACATATCTTGAGGCGAAGGACCGGGGACTTACACCCGAGAGTATCGTGTTCGCCGAGGAAGTCGGCACCAATGAGAGTGCAAAAAACCTTCTTAAGGATCTGTTCTCGGGGAAGTCAGTCTTCGACACGCCAAAGCCTGTTGCGCTGATCCAAACACTAATCCAACTCTCTTGCGATGATGGAATCGTATTGGATTTCTTCGCCGGTTCAGCCACGACGGCAGAGGCTGTGTTTGAACTCAATGCGGTCGATGGAAAGAATCGACGATTCATTCTGATTCAGCTTCCCGAAATCCTGGGCACTGAGAGTGAGGCATATAAAGTTGGTTACAGGACTATCTCGGCTGTTGCGATGGATCGAATTCGGTTGGCCGGGCGCCGTGCGCAAGGCCGGGAAGTGAACGAGACGTGGAACAAGGACGTCGGTTTCCGCGTACTGAAGCTCGACACCTCGAACATGTCCGATATTTATTACGCCCCTGATGCGCTGGACAAGGAAAATCTTGATCTGTTCGTGAACAACATTAAGCTCGACCGCACGGCGGAAGATCTACTGTTCCAAGTGATGCTGGATTGGGGTGTCGATCTTGCGCTGCCCGTCGAGACGAAATCCATACAGGGGAAGGACGTGTTCTTCGTCGATGACGACGCGCTGGCCGCATGCTTCGACGCACACGGTGATATTGATGAGGCCTTTGTGAAAGAGCTGGCCACGCACAAGCCGCTACGCGCGGTGTTCCGTGACGCAGGCTTCAAGGACAGTGCCGTCAAAATCAACGTGGAGCAGATTTTCAAGCTGCTCTCGCCCGCCACCGAAGTGAAGGTTATCTGACGGGAACGGCGATGAAACTGAAGTTCAAGACTCAGGCATATCAAACTGCCGCCGTACAGTCGGTGGTGGACTGCTTCAAGGGCCAGCCACTCGCATCGAGCGAGGCGATCAGCTACCGCATTGACCCAGGCAAGGGCAAGACCAATGGGCTGTTTACCGAGGCGGGATTCAAGAACGCAGATCTCGTGCTCTCTGATGTCGCTCTGTTAGACAACATTCAGCAGGTGCAGCGCCAGCAGAATCTGCCTATCTCCGATGCGCTCGTCAAGAGCAAGATCACCCGCGTGAACCTCGACATCGAGATGGAGACCGGTACGGGCAAGACCTACTGCTACATTAAGACGATGTTCGAAATGAACAAACAGTTCGGTTGGAACAAGTTCATCATCGTCGTGCCCAGCATCGCTATTCGTGAGGGAGTAGCCAAGTCGCTGAAGATCACTGCCGAGCACTTTCTGGAGGGCTACCAGAAAAAGGCGCGTTTCTTTATCTACAACTCAAAGCAGCTGCATAACCTTGAGAGCTTTTCGTCGGATGCGGGTATCAACGTAATGGTCATTAACGTGCAGGCATTCAATGCACAGAAGAACCTGAAGGCTAATGCAAGTGCCGAAGCTCGCAAGATTTACGCCGAACTGGACGATTTCCAGTCGCGTAGACCGATTGATGTCATCAAGGCCAACCGTCCGATCTTGATCTTGGACGAGCCACAGAAGATGGAAGGCGAAAAGACGCTGGATGCATTGAAGGAGTTTGATCCTTTGATGATCCTGCGCTACTCGGCAACGCACAAGACCACGCATAACAAGATTCACCGGCTGGATGCGCTGGACGCCTACAACCAAAAACTGGTCAAGAAGATCGCCGTTCGCGGCATCTCGGTAAAAGGGCTGGCCGGCACAGCGGGCTACCTTTACCTGCAATCCATCGAAATTTCGAGCAAAAAGCCGCCCGAGGCGCGGGTTGAGGTTGAGCAGAAGCTGGCAGGTGGCAACATCAAGCGCATCGTTCGCAAGCTCGGTAAAGGCGATAATCTCTTCGACCTGTCCGGCGGCTTGGATCAGTATCGCGACGGTTACGTTGTGGCTGACATCAACGCCAATACCGACATGTTGAGCTTCACCAATGGGGTGGAACTGACTGTGGGCGATGCCGTGGGAGATGTGACCGAGGAAGCGCTGCGTCGTATTCAGATTCGTGAGGCGGTCAAGGCACACTTCGACAAGGAGCAGGCGCTGTTCCCGCAAGGCGTGAAGGTACTGACTCTGTTCTTTATCGACGAGGTGGCCAAATACCGCGACTATACGGCGGCAGACGAGAAAGGCGAATACGCTCGTATCTTCGAGGAGGAATACAACCAGTACCTGAACGAGATGCTCGATCTTGACGAAACAGCCTACGTCAAGTACCTGAAAAGCATCCCTGCGGGCAAGACCCACAGCGGATACTTCTCCATCGACAAGAAGAGCAAGCGCCAGGTGGATTCGGATGTTGCGGCGCGTGGCGAGAACGCGGGTTTGTCCGACGACGTGGATGCTTACGACTTGATCTTGAAAGACAAGGAACGGCTGTTGTCGCTGTCCGAGCCGGTGCGCTTCATCTTCTCGCACTCGGCGCTGCGCGAGGGTTGGGACAACCCGAATGTGTTCGTCATCTGCGCACTCAAGCACAGCGACAACACCATCTCGCGGCGGCAGGAAGTCGGGCGCGGCCTGCGCCTATCGGTCAACCAGCAGGGCGACAGGATGGACCACCCAGCCATCGTCCACGACGTGAACGTGCTGACCGTGGTTGCCAGCGAAAGCTACAAGGAATTCGTATCGGCGCTGCAAAAGGACATCAGCGATTCGCTATCCGCCCGACCACGGTTGGCGAACGAGGAATACTTCACCGGCAAGGTGCTCAAGACTCCGGCTGGCGATTTGCCGGTGACGCCGCAACTTGCGAAGCAAATCTACCGCTATCTGGTTAAGAACGACTACACCGACAACTCAGATCAGATCACCGCTGCGTACCACGATGCCAAGAAGGCGGGAACGCTGGCCGACCTGCCAGACGACCTGAAACCGCACGCGGAGCAGGTGCGTCAGCTCATCGACAGCGTGTTCAGCGCCAGCCAGTTGCCCGACATCGGCGACGACCGCCGTCCGAAGAAGAATCCGCTCAATGCCAACTTCGATAAGCAGGAGTTCAAGGCGTTGTGGAGCCGCATTAATCACAAGGCGGCTTACAGCGTCGAGTTTGACTCAGCCGAACTAGTGCAGAAGGCAGTAAAGGAAATTGACGCCGGCCTGCGCGTTACTCCACTGCAATACACGATTCAGCACGGCGAGCAGGCTTCTGCGGTCACTTACGACGGAATCAAGGGCGGAAATGCCTTTGAGCTGAAGACTACAGAAACCGAGACCAATCGGAACTCAATCCACTCCTCCGTCAAGTACGACCTGATCGGCAAGTTGGCCGAAGGCACACAACTGACGCGTCGGACGGTGGCCGAAGTCCTCAAGGGAATCAACGTCGCGGTTTTCGCGCAGTTCAAGACCAACCCGGAAAGCTTCATTGCCGAGGCCATACGGCTCATCAACGAGCAAAAAGCCACGGTCATCATCGAGCATCTGGCCTACGACTCGGTCGAGGACAAGTTCGACCTCAACATCTTCACTGCCGGACAGACCAAGCAGGACTTCAGCAAGGCCGGTAACAAGCTCCAGCGGCACATCTACGACTACGTGCTGACGGACTCCAAGGTAGAGCAGGAGTTCGTGAAAGAGCTGGACACTGCAAAGGAGGTTGTGGTCTACGCCAAGCTGCCGCGCGGCTTCCTGATTCCCACTCCCGTGGGCGACTACAACCCCGACTGGGCCGTCGCATTCAAGGAAGGAAGCGTCAAGCACATCTATTTCGTCGCCGAGACCAAAGGCTCCATGTCCACGATGGAGCTGCGAGAGATTGAGAAGACCAAGATCGAGTGTGCTCGCAAGTTCTTTAAAGAGATTAATCGGCGTTACGCACCGGAAAACGTGAAGTACGATGTCGTGGACAGCTTCGGTAAGTTGATGGAGGTGGTGAAGTAAAAGGCAGAGGGATTACCGGCTGCTATACGGCGATTCGTCGCGCAGCACGTTGAATGCCTGACGTGCTCCGTATGCGTCTACAGCGATGGCGTCTAGCAGTCGGGTTGCTCCCCACGGAGCAGCGCCCCCCATTTGGGGGCAAGTTTGGGGGCATCTATGCCTTGCAAATTGGGGGATTTTTCCTCATTTTGCGGTCGCGAGTTCGATCCCCGCGTCACCATTGTGAACAGAAGACGTCGGTACTGGCGCGATGTCTGCGTACCTGGCTCGCTGTTCCGCAGTTGCGTCGCGCATATATAGGCGCGCGATCCCTCTAAGCTTCAGGGCTCGAACTGGACCTTGGCTTGCTCGAGCATCCACGCTTCAATCTTGTCATGCCACATGCGCAGCAGGTCGAGTGGACGCCGCCGGTAGTGCTTCTCAGCAATTGCAGACGGCTTATGCCCCTGGATTTGGGCGACGACGCCGACGGGAACCTCGACCCACTCTGAGAGTGTTCCAAATGACCGGCGCAATCCATGCAGCGATATATGAGGCAAACCCGTCGGCGCCAGCGCGCGATTGTGCGCGTGACGCGGTTCGGCGATCTTTCCATCCGATGCTGTTTTGCTGGCGAACACCCACTCCGATGGTTCCCACTGCTCGCCACGTTCAACTAGGCGAGCGGCTTGACGCTTATTCGGTGGAATCTCATTCAGCCGCTGAAGGTTCCGCAAGAGGCTGGCCAGATAAGGAGTGAGCGGAATAGTCCGGCCGCCAGTACCTTCAACCTTGTCGTTCATGGTCAAGCTGCGCCAGCGAAAGTCCACATCCTCCCATCGCAGCGCGGCCAACTCTTCTCGACGAGCACCCGTAATCAAGAGCCCTTGAAGATACGCGCTGATCACGGGGTTGGCGATGCCACGTACAGCACTGAACCATGCAGACAGTTGCTCGCGCTGAAGGCAGTCATCCTTCGCTGCGCTACGGGGAAGAATGCCCTTGACCTTTGGTGAGGCGTAGGCCTCGTGAGGGATGATGCCAGCATACGTCTCGTGAGTGTCGCACCAGCGAATGAATGCTTTGAACAGGCCGAATGCATGACCGGCATTCGTTGATCCCCGAGGTATCTCGGCCTCGAGCCACTGAGACATGGAGGTTGCCGTGATCTCGGTCAACCGTTGCGGCATGAGCGGAGCCAATGGCCCACGTACTTTTTCTTTGCCGCCACGTTTCGCGATACCTCCACCGGGCGACGAGAGGTTGATATGGTCGAGGATGTATCTCTCGGAGCGAGGCTTTTTTGTTTTGGGCGAGATTTTTGTCCGCAGATGTTCCAGGTAATGCGCCCACGCTTCGCCGACGGTTACGTCCTGACGGCGCTTCGCCGCCTGACGGGCTTCGTGGGCGACCTTTTGCTCGGCCTCTTTCTCGCGTGGATCAACGCCACCGTCAATAAGCGTCTGGAGACTTCGCGCGCGCTCCTGAGCTTGAGCGATCGTCCAGCTCTTCGGATCGCCGATGGTCATTCGGACGGTCGAGCCATGGATCTTCCCTTGAAAGATATAAGCCTTGGCTCCGCTAGGTGTAACTCGCAAGCCGAGTCCGGGAGTTTTGCTGTCCCAGAGAAAAGACTGCGACTTACCCTGTTCGCAGCGATGCGCCTCTACCCGCGCCGCAGTGAAGTTTACCTTTGCCACCCAGCCTCCTCGCTCGTGAGTCGGCGATCCCATGTAACCGCCGTGTAACCAAATTATGCGGCAACGAAGGCATATCGATCAACATCAACGGAAAGGGGATGGTTGAAAATCCTTTTAATACAGTGATTTATAAGATTCGATCAACACCGATCTACCTCAAAGAACATCGACTTGTTTGTATTCGCAATGCGAAGGTCGGGAGTTCGATCCTCCTCCGCTCCACCAAGTACATGTCTAGGGTTGTACACGTGAGACCGGAAGCATAAATTTGCGGGACACGCAAAGATATGCTTCTGCGTACAAACTGCAGTTTTATCCTGCTCCGACAAAGCCGACCGACGTCGGCTTTTGTTTTTCATGGGAAGTTCGGCCGCGCAAAAGGTGGTGGGGCTGCCACCGAGCATCGTGTCAATCGTAGGCAATCACGAGATTCCGGCGATGCTAGGCCGACGGGACTTCCGACGTTCGTGGCGCATATTGCCAGCGGCATTCCAAATGCGAGAGAGCACCAGTTCGTCATATCGTGCCCGATTCACCTCTGGGCCGTGGTCGGTGATTTTTTTGTGGTGCCTTTGGCGGACTTCGACTTTCGGGTTTGGCGAGTAACCGGTGCTTGGAATGACTGGTGCAGGCGTTGATGGCGATTGCCGCCACCACAACGAATCCCGTCCTCGATGACTTGACTTCTGCTGCAAACGCTTGGAGGTGAGTCATTAGCTGGTCGAAATTCCACACCTGTCCTGCGACGCGCCAGGTTCTCGGCCGGTGAAGACTAACAACGAGGATCCCGTGTCTACGATTCTCGGTCCGGAGATAGTCCCTCGCCAGTTGGTTTGTGATCGCTCTTTCCAATTGTTGAACCGTCCAGCCCATATTGGCATTTTTTACCTCGATCGCTACCTGGACGTCGGCCGACGTCGATGAAACGACTATGTCCGGTTCGTTGCGGTCAGCCACCTGCGCTTCGCGGTGCGCGTGATAGCGTCCCCTGCGCCGTTCATTTAACCGTTCGGTAAGCCAAGTTTGGACCTCCTCTTCGTCTTCTGCTCGTGCGACGACGGCACGGCTCGACGCATCTGCGTTCTTAAAGGCGTCTGCAATGTCCTCCAAGACCGCGATCGTCACACGAGCTAGATCGTTGCCTGTCTTGATCGGGGCGGCATGTTCTCGCGCAAAAGCTGCGACCTCACTCGCGGTCCAGGGAACGATGTCTGCATCGCTTTGTGCTTTACCGTGCGCAAGTTCCTTGAACCGCACCTCGGACTCAACGAATTCGGGCTCACCGGCTAGCGTCAAGAGTGCGGCGTATGCATCGGCGCCACGCCTCATCAACAGCGCGTTGAGGAGCGAATTTCGAGCTCCTTCGGCCGCGTCGCGTCGCGTCATCCGCGAATCAGAACGGGGCCTTCCGTCGCCGCGGATAGGTACATGGCGATATGCCAATCTCAGAAATTGGACGAGTGAGCTTACGGTCATGGTTTGCAATGCCGCCATTGCTACACCAGGGCTGCCGTAGGTGCTGAACAAAATCCCTATCCAATGCTGCACTCTTACTACGAAATCGTCGTCCGACTCGGTGGTGTCACGTACAAGCAGCGGGAGGACGAAAGTTGCGACACCCTCGCCGTTTAGCTTAGCGAGGATGCTCAGATATTCGAACGCACGTTCGTCATGGCGTTCGCCCAGATGCCGGGCCAACCGTCGTTTAGTTAGCGTGAGCACCTCGTCGTGCGGAAGAAGATCAAGCCCACGCTCGATGATCCGCACACAATACTGCAATACGGCCTTTTCGATTGGTTCATTGGCCTTCAAAAGTCGAAAGACTTCAATAGTAACGGTCGATCGTGCCGACGTTTCATGGTAAGCCGTTTGCAGAAGGATATCGTTGAAGCGGTGACCATGTTTAAACTCATATCGGACAGCCAACGCTATCTCGGGTAGCACAATCGGCTTTGTCGCAATGAGTCTATCGACCCAGGCATCCTTAATGGAGCCAGCCATGGTGATGTGACGAATCGCGAGCTCAACGTCGGCCTCGGACAACCCGGTAGGCCACACCGGATCGAGGCTCTCGAGTTCCAATGCGTCGATTGCCAACTGGCTAATATGCTTTGTCGTGTATATGTTGTCGCCGGTGACTTTGGGACGCTCTGGCTTAATGAGGCGCCACGCTTGCCGCATCCCGTTCTGGTAGTGATCGGCCACCTCCGCAGTGAAAGCCATTTGGAGGAGCGGCCACGAAGACATACCTTCTCCACCGTCCTGTGCGGCCCGCTGCTTTACCCACTGAGTCAGGTGGTACAGCCTATATAGACCGACGCTCCATGACGTTAGCGCTTCCGGCATGTCAAGCAGGCTTGGCTCGCATTTCAGCTTGTCACGAAAGTCGAGCCAAGATTGTTTCGCCGCATCGCTCTCCCTCCGCGCCCTTTCTACATGCGCTTGGTGCCTGACGTCCCACTCGTCCGGCTGCCGTGGCGCTCTGTATTGATCAAGGTCTGCCTGTAGTACTGAATCACTCAACGCCAATTCATCAATAGACGAGTTCGCATGGAGTTCGCTGGAGCCTTGTAGGACTACAAACAGGCCACTGAAAGCCACTCGCCGCTGGTGCTCGCTCGGCATATTCTTGGCATCATCGGCTAGCCAGTCGATGTCTGTGCTATCGATGCCCCACAGCCTACAGCGGGAGTAAGGGCCAACCTGGACGATATGAACCGGTGGTGCCTGCTTCGGTATTCCATTTCGTGACGTTGCGGCGTCGGCCCACATCAGTTGACGGTTGAGCGCTTTATCGCGCCGCACGCGTACTGAGAGGCTCTCTATCTCATCGCTGTTTGCCGCAACCATATCAGCTCTCTCCACAGCCATCAGTAGGCGTAACGTTTCCTCGTCGACCTCCCCAAAGTGACAAGCGGCCAGTTCCGCGTTTGCCAGCTCAGCGATACCATTGGTTAGTTCAGCGTGCTTTCTATCGGGGTTGCCCAGTGCGTCATCCGTGGCGGTAACTGGAAAGGCGAGAGCAGCAATTCCGGCTACAAATTTTTTCTGCGCTTCTCTTGATGTGGCCTGCTCGTGGAGGGTTGCAAGATGCGATGCGAAGCCTTCACTAGAAAACCGAGCTGCCGGCACTGATCGGTCGATCAACTGCAATAGGGCGTTTGTATTGAGGTAATTAGGATAGAGCAAGTCAGCCAATTGTGGCGCCAGGCGTGCGCTCAGGCGATCCGGTTCAGCCTGTACGTGTTTCGAGAGCGCTTTTAGCGTTGTGATATCCCCGCATGCCACAAGTGCTCGTGCGCCCAGCAGACGAATATATTGATCTTGCGATTGATCCAACGCTGCCTGCTTTGCCAAGTTCGAGCAGTCAAAAATGCGACCCTCCTCGATAAACTGCAGCAGGTGTAGTCTGAAATGGGTGCGGGGGTTTCGATTCCAGGCTCGACGGATTGCCTTTGCAAGCGCGGGATCGGCGAACATCCAAGCGGCACGATAGTCGATGCTGTCCGCGTTAGATTCGCCTTTCGCATCGAGCTCTGCATAGGAGTCCAACAACATTTCTCTTGTTTTTACGGAGAGAGATCGCGAATCGCCATGCACGATTAAAGCGCTAGGCTCACGCTTAATCAGCTCATCGCGTACCGAAGGAACCCATTGGGATAACCATGCCGTGGTCGGAAGGAGAGAGGGGACGACTGTACTAACGCCGTATGACTCGGCGAACAGCAGCTGGTGGACATCTCTCAAGGGGCAGTTATGCGATAGCAACTGGCGAAGCCAGCAAGCCGCGAGGTATTCTTGTGTCGCACGATGATGGAACTTGAGTCGCCCGTAGGTACTTGGAGCGAACAGTCCCGTGCGCAACAATGCACCTATCGATGTCTGATCCCAATCGTCCAGCACGGTCATCGGATCAACAGCTCCCTGCGATAAGGCGGGGTCCGGCTCCTGCCCCGGTGCTTTAATCGAAAACGTCTTGGCGAGAACCAAGGCTGCCGCAATCTGCTCTGCACCTCGCCTTGCTCTGTCTGCGCTCAAGACGCCAGCGTTGGGACGATAGATGTCCTCTTCGCGAAGCTTACGGCGCACTCCGTCCTCAGTCATCTCCGTCAGAGAGCCGAATGCCTTGTGCTCGGACCAGTAACCAATAAGGTCGAGCAGGTCGCCGGGACGCTCCGCCATCGTACCTACGCCGGACAGGTCAATGGCGCGCAGGAATGCTTTGCTATCGAGTCCAGCCGCAGCTGCCATCCGCCCCTGTTGTTCAGGATTCAAGGGCGCGAGCTGCACGACAAGTAAATCGCTTGGCCTAAACTTTGGTTCTTCGCGAGAGCGGGACTTTCGGTCGTTCTTCTCGTTGAAGATGGGAGCCAGAAGCACTTCGTCTGGATGCACAGGCTCCGAACCGGTCTGCGCTGCTTCCTCAAAGGGGAGCCCGTTCCGCAATTCGTCACGGTCGGATTTCCCTTTCCAATCGCTCGCCCGACAAGTCACGATGACGAATGATCGGTTCAAGTTAGCGCGGCCTAGCTCGCGCCGAAACGCTTGGAGCGCATTTGAAAATCGCTTTCCATTGAGCCGAGCCTCATCGACCGAATCCAGAAAAAACCACGCGTCACCGGAGCCGGCGTCCTTCCACCTGTCGAATAGTTCAATGTCCCCTTCGTCCAGTGCAGCTGTAAATCCACGATCAGCCAGGTCCTCGATCCGGACAAAGAACGCTGGAATCTTTTGACCCTTGAGGACGTGCCTGCGGTGCTCGAGCTCTTTGGTTTTTCCACTGAGAGCCTCTGCTAGCAAGACAACCCGGCGCCGCTTCAGTAAGTCCGACCAGCTAAGCCACCCGCCATATTTTCGACCCCAGTGTTGGCCCCAGTCGACCACCACGTCGTTGTCGTTGGTGAGTGGAATAAAGTGGCGATCGAGATCTACGAAGTCCATATTGAATGGTGCCTTGTATTTATGAACGCGGATCGTGCAGTGTATGAATCAATTTAGGAACGATCCACTCGAGCAAAAGTTAGCGGACTGTCACGTCGAAATAGCTATACCGAGCCAGGATGTAAGGGCTGGGGTCCGGCTGTACGGGAGGAGGGAGCAATCCGACGCGCCCGGAGGCTAGCTCGGGGGCGTGCCTTACGAGTCGAAGGCGAGACAAAAGCCGATTTCGCTCGGTGATGAGATCGGACGCCGATTCGAACCACGTTTGCTCTAGTGCTTCGACAGCGCGCACGAGCCTCGCTTCCTCATTGTGAAGCTCCACTTCGTTCCATTGCGAATAATGCATCGCCACAGGGTAGTCAAGCGCGCAGCTCATCGGTGCAAACATGTGAGCTTGCGCGTTGGCCTTCGAGTAGTCCCAGTTGTTCCACTCCTTAAAAGCGACGGCCCACATCACCGTAGCGTCTATTTCGCCAGCCTTGCTTGCAAAGCGAACCATGATATCTGCAACAGGCTGCGCCGCCGCGTGCGAGTGCTCCAGCGATAACGCGCGAATGAATTCGATCCAGTGCTCTTCTCTAAGCTGGGCGAGCGAGTCGGCTAGCGCGTTGCATGCTTGCGGATCCCTGCTGGGATACTTGAACAGTGCAATCATCCAACCTGCCCAGTCTGGGGTTTTCGAGACCTCTAGCAGCAGTTGCTGGAGATTTTCGGGCCAGTCTCGGGACAAATCGCTAATCCTATGTGCTTGCCTAAGGCGAGTGATCGCGATGAATTTAAAAGAGATCAGGGCAACACAACGTGCAAACACGGCTGCGGAGTCATTCAAAGCCATGCACACGAACAGGGAGAAATGCACATCGTCCTTGTCGACTATCGTTTTCGCAAGGGAATATGGATCGAGCTTCCACAGGAGAACGACGGCTGCCCATACGTCTTGCCGAAATTCCGGCATCAGGTAGGGAAGCATCTGATGTAGGCGCTCATAGTCGCTTTCGGCCGTTATCTGTTTTAGCTCCTGTTGCAGGTTCGGAAAACGTCGATCGGTTCCTCCAAACGGACCGATATCGGTACTCTGAATTATCTGCAGTATGCCGGACGCTAGAGCGCCACCGCGTAACTGCGCGCCAACGCTTCCGAGCCCCGCCGAGCCCACATCGAGGGCGTGCGCGGCAGCCAACCAAGCGCGGAGTTGGCTCAGCGAGTTTACGAAGCCCGAATTCCAACTGCGCAAACCGATCAAGACAGAAGACACCGCCTCAGTCCACTTAGCAATGCAAGCGCCGTCGGGTATCGTGCCGGCTTCCGATAGCGGACGTAGGAACGGGAACTCCTTTGCGATCGCTTGTTCAACCACGTTGTTAAGCGACAGCGTTTCGTCGGTGTCCTCTTGGGCGGCGGCTATAAGGACTCGAAGGAATTCCGGCTGCTCGGGCGCACCATTCCGAATGGCTACCTCAAACGTTTTCAAGGCCAATTCTCGGGCGATTTCTGTCATGGCGTTTTCCATACCAGATGGTCTGGGGCGGATAGCGCGTCCCATAGTTGCAGGAAAGCCTGACGGATCAGTTCACCGTCTGGGACTTTCTGCAGAATATGGTGCTTTCGGCCAAAGCTATTGATCGACGTTCCTAAAGACCAAGCAAGAGCGCCACCGGGTTCACATGGAAATATCAGGAAGCGGTCGTGAAAAGGCCAGCCTGCATTTCCCGTTCGCATGCGGAACTCCAGCCTGAGGCCTGCGCAGTTCCCCTGGGTGGCCTGAATAGTCTCTAGTTGCCGTTGCTTCCACGAAGAGAGCTGGCTGCTCTTTTGGTCCGTTACATCTTCAGATCGGATCGCGCGAAACCACTTCGTAGCCGCTTCGAACCTTAGCCAGCACCGACGAACTTCAGCTGTTGTACGAAGAGCAGTCGAACCAACTTTGTGTCGACTAGGCAGTTCGCTCGCCGACGTCAGTGCGCGAAGGTCCGCGTCCTTATACGGGCAGAAAAAGAGCGTACAGAGCAGGTCTCTCACATCGAGATAGGGATCCCATAACCACGCGCCGGCGCGGCCGTGTCTGCGCAACAGCCAACGAATGTCCTCGATAGCCTCATCCCGCCCAAGATTAGCAGGACCGCCGTACTGAACGAACTCCTTGTTCTGCTGTAGCCCGTGTAGGCTTTGCTTGAATACGCGATTGGAGCGCCAAGGTTCACGCGGATTAGAGTGCGGCCTATGGTCGGGATTCGGGCGATCTTCCTCGCTAACCGGTATGGTTACTCCGACGAATTCATCGCCTGCGTGTGGCACCATGAATTCTCGGCTCACGGAGCTCATCGTTGATGACCTGATCGTTACACTGTTGCCGAAGAACGCCATCGGGGCCGAAGCACCAACGATCACCTCATTGCTGTCGTCCCACACCACATACCGAGCACCTCTGCGACGCGAGTGAATAGGGACACTCGCATGCTTGCTACGAATTTCCCTTGAAGTGAAGGACTCTACTGTCCCGTCCTCGTATATCTCCCAGGAGACGCGGAGCGGCCTGGACTTGGCTTGCGGGTGCCATGCTGGCTCCAGCAGGAACTCGTCTTTCTCTTGGCTGCCAAACTTCGTGACACAAACAGTTACGGGCAATTGGATGACCACATTGCCCAATCGGTCAGATAGGCCATCAAGCCCAATCGGAGCATAGGAACGGAGATGCTCCGCGAGCCGGCCTAGGAGTTTTGGTTCAGTTAAGAGAAACCGTACATCGTTCTTTCCGGTGTCAAATAGTTCGAGCACATGAGAGCCGTCCCAAAAGTTATTTTTGAGAACACCATTCCAAGAATGGACCTGGTACGAATCTGATGGTACGAACTGTGATGGGATTGCCGTGAGATTTCCCACTCGGAGAGCATTAGCTCCGGGCTTCCATTCGCCTGTCTCGTGGAATCGGCGAAGGACATCCAGTAGCCGTTGCGTAGACACGCGGTACCGAGAAACACCAAATTTCCATGGCGTGCCTTCCAGCGGGATGGGTTTCGAGTTGAGGAACGGCCGCTTGGGCGTCGTCGCAGGAGGCTCTCCAGGTTCCGCAACAAGCAGGCTAAAGAAATTTGTTGCGGAAATATCGGCCCTAAAGCCGATAAGCTCCGTGACCTCGAAGCTACGGTACATACCAATAAGCCCGGGTGACAACAGTTTCTCCAGAACCTTAATTTGATCTGCTACCCCCCAGGCCATCGAACGTCCCCTTCTGAAGCTACATTTATCGAACTACATCGACACATCTTCACCAAGTTTCCTTGGCAAAGGCTACTGTAGTGCCTCTATCCAGAGTGGCGTCCCGGGGAGCTATTTCTTCTCCTTCGGTTTTGGTGCGCTCGCCAGATAGCTGGCGCGGACCGCGTACACGCTCTCTCGGACAACGGGATCCTGCAACGAAAGGTCTGCCTTCGCTAGTTTCCCTTCAATTAGGCGACGAGTTACACGATGGCGCCCCGCGTAGAGCGATTCCGCTATGCGCGCCGCTAGTGCGTGGTTGGCAATCATGCGTGTGTTTGCTCTTGACGCCACCCAGCGACGGTGGAGTCGCGAGATATGCCTGCACTCGTCGCCGAACCAATAGATCATAAACGAATGCGAATGGCCCAGGCGTGCGGCGACATCTCGCATAGGTTGCTCCGAAACTCCCTGTGCGATGACTGCCTGTAGAGCAATCCGGAGCTCATCGAGTTCGCCCGTCGTCAATATCGTACGCGCTCGCCTTGGCGATCGTGCTTTTAGTTTGGGTGGGCAAAATGTGCCGGGGACTCCTTCCAGAAGAAAGCTTACGGGGGTCGTGCCGAGCGCACGTGCGAATCGGTAGAAGGCAAGGAAAGATGGTTTATGGCGTCCCAGCTTCCAGTTGCTCAGTGTGCCTTCGGCAAAGCCAAGCGCCTTCTCGAGGGACTTGATTTTGCCTTCGCAATACAGATCGGCCGTCTCCTGCACTCTCGACCAAAAGTGCGTCGCAGTCAGCAGGTGCTCGATCAATGGGCCACGCGCGATCATTTCTGAAACGGTGTCGATCGCATGTTGTGCGTTCGCCGTGATCGGCGCGAGCTGCGCATTGCCCGCCCCCGCCTCTCGGCCCGCCAGTGCCCCGCCGCAGTAGGAGCAGTGGTCTAGGTAGTAGTGCCGCGGAACAAAAGGTTGAGCCTTGTGGCAACCGGGGCACTTCTCCTGCAGCGGCACTAGGTGAATTGGGCAGTGGCGAACGATCACGGATTGCCATATGAGCGGGTAATACGGTTCGATGCCGCTCTGGCGCCAATCATAGAAACAACAAGGGCACCAATGAGGATGGAGATGCAGCATCCGACGCGACCGGTATTCGAATAGCCCATCCCATCTGAGGAAGGTGCAGTCATCGAGGCCAGATTGCATAGTCAGTGTCTCGAGGCTGTCCTTGATCTCGCGCGCGTATTTGCCGAGCCCGTTCATCGTGCTCAAGTACGTCGTCACGAACTTCGCGCTGTACTTGGTGTAGTTGATATCGCAGTCGCGCAGGATTTCCTCCTTAACAAGCACCGCAGGTTTAACAACGTGGGCATGAGCGAGGCGGATCACGAGGCTGTGTAGCGCTTCGACCATCACTGTGCCTTTCCCCTGCGGGGTTATGGCATAGAGACGACTGCGCGCGGGCATCTGCCATTCATCTGCCGGCCATAGGGGAGTGGGTGAGTGGGTCATAGGTCCGCTCCCACTTTGTCTCGGCTCGGATTGCGCACCCCGGGTTTCTTGCGCTTCGTCGATCGCTTCTCGGCGTCCTTGCTCAAGCCATTCGTTTGCAATACCGGCGAAGGGACTTGCGAAAAGCCGAGCTTTCGAGCCAGTTCATCAGCGGTGATGTCAGCCAACAGGCGTTCGCCTGCTTGCGCCTCCTCTAGCATGGTCACCAACTTGTAGTTTTCGTAGGCCGTTTTGTCGAGCAGATCGGCGTTTACCGGTTTTCGATCGATCAAGGCCTGCTCGAGCGAGAGCATCAACCACTTTTTGAGTATGCCGACGCAGCCCAGGCATTTCATGAGGAAGTAGTCAGGGTGCTTGAGCAGGCTGTTGTCCCATGGGACGGGCAGGCCGTTGAGCAACGTGTAGACAGTGTCTCGGAAGGACGCTCCGTAGTCATCGCCGCGGCTCAATTCATCGGGCAAGTACCGTCCCAAGTGGATGACCTCGGTGCGCCGCAATAGTTGGCCGTGGAAGTTCTCGCGATTCAGGAGGTCATAAGTGGATGCCAGGATCAACGGAATTTTTATGTCGTTGGAGAGGGACTTCACTAGGTCCAGTTGCAGGAAGTGACGAGACGCGGAGCGCGCGCGAAATAGACTGCTCGCCTCGTCCAGCGCAAGGACCTTGGTCTTTCGGTTACGGACACAGTTCTTAACGGCGCGGCGAAGTTCTTCCGCAACCAACCTGGAAGGGGTCGCTATGACGTCGCCGTCGAGTTCAGCTTGCAGCTTTGGAATGATCTTCTTCGATATCAGCGGCTCGTCGAATGCCGAGATGATCCGGATGCCCGTGTCTTTCCAGTTGAAATCACCCGCGATCGGCGTCGGAAGCTCGATAACTACCGCCGGCACCATCGCACAATCTGCGGCCATCTCCGCTGCATATGACTTGTTGACATGCTCTATGAATCGCCTCATAAGCAGGGATTTGCCGACGCCGGTCGGGCCTACGAGCGCGACGATTGATTCACTGTGCGCCGGGCTACCGATTCGCGCGAGCGCATCCAGAGCTTCCTCAACTTTCAAGTGTCGGACCGTTAGCGCACGGTATTCAGCCATTTGGGCTGCTTCGACGGAATCTGGGGAAAACGGACCCATTAGAGGCCTCCCAGGAGTTGCGGCTCATAAGCATCGAGCTCCGGGTCATCAACTTCGTCTGCAGTGGACCAAACTGGCAGATCGCCCTGCGGCGGCAGGGCCGGTGTATGGTCAATTTGAGTCTCGCCTTGATGCACTCGCTGCATTTGCAACACCTCGTCGCCCTCGGTGGAGCATAGGAAGTCAGCGAGGCGTTTGGCATTGGTTGCGGCCTGCGCGCCCGCGTTGCGATGCTTCACCTTGAGAAACTCGCTGGCTATCTGCATCTCCCGCTCGGATCGACCCTTGAGTGACAGGTAATGCTCCGAACGGCACTCGTGCCACAGATGTTCGACATAGACGTATGCGACGCCCATGTCGAACGGGTCGTATCGGACCGGGACTTGCTTTCCGACGTTCCGATGCCCCCTTAGAACGGCGCACGAGTAGTAGCAGTAGTTGATTTTCACTCCCCGTGTCGTAACCCTGGCCGTGCCTTTGCTCGTTGAGGGGAGCGTCAGCATGAGGAATGCTTTCGAATACGGAATTCGCGCATGCGAACGGGGGCCGGAGATGACGAGCCCGCGTGCGAACATTTCCGAGGGACTACATCCGAGGGTCGAGTGATGGTTGTTGTGGTACACCTCCTCGAAGTACTGCTCCAGGCGTCTCGCCAAGCGCGATAGGGTCCAGATGGCGAGCCGCTCGGGGTCAACCGCTTTGGTCTTCTTTCGATACTCTCTGTCGGCCTGCGTATTGCCCAGCAGGTTGTAGATAAAGGCCTCTTGCGTGACATTGAAGAGGCTCTCGATGAGATTGCCATCGCGCGGCTGTGAAGGGCGTCGGTTTATCTTGTGGACTCGGAGCGCGGCCAGCAATCGATCGAAGTACGTCGATTGGAAATCTTTTCCGTTGTCGACGACGATCAACTGCGGAACGCGCCCGTGCCGACGGACACAATCTCGGATGACCATCATGTTGGACCGATAGGACGGCGGATCGAAAGTGAGGTAGAAGGCGAGCGCCTTGCGAGTGTAGGCGCATATGAGTAGGGTGAACCAAACGCTTTTTAGGGCTCTACTTCCGTCGCTCGATAAGACACGCAGCGGCAGCGGGGTATGGTCAAGATGCCCTATATGAAAAGGATGCGTGCCGTGTCTGGCTGTATGGTAAGTCAAACAATCGTCCGGTATCGTGGGGATCGGCTCCAGCTCATAGGCGATTCGACTCCCGTAGCGCTGCGTAATGGCCGCGCTTGTTTTGAGCCTTACGATCTCTCGACGAAATGTTGTTCGACTGGGAGGACGCAAGCCGCTCGCCTCGCACATCGAGATCGTCTTTCCATATAGCGCAGTGGTCGTGCGCTGTCGCGGGTCCGGCCAGTCGCTTTGGATCACGGTCTCCATGATGCTCACGACTGGCTTGGCAACCTTACGCTCGCGATTGCCTTGTGTGTTGTTCCAATTGGGCAGCAGCCCCAATAGCCCGATTCCGAATGACGCATCCGCTTCGCGGAAGCGAGCGAGCCAGTATTGCCGCGTGCGCTTTTTGGCGGTCATGAGATGGCCGTCGTAGCCCGCCTCAAAGAGACACTTGTATCGCTCGAGGGCTACCAGTTGCTTGTCGTCGCTGGCACGCTGTAGCCTCTGAAGCGCCTCGTCTTCGCTAGCATTGCTTTGGGGTATGCCGCAGGGCGATAGCTTTCCCTCCCTCGCCAGTGAGTCGACGATCTTGTGTGTCAGCGTAATGAAGCCGAGATTGGGTTCAGGGTCTGACGCGAGACACCTGCAATAGATACCAGCATGGCCAACGTTTATTACCTCCCAGGCTGCACCGTCCCAATCAAACTTGGCCCCAGGAGTCAGCGATAGCACGACCTCTCGTCTCGGTTCGTTCGTTTGAGACCGCGCAAATGTGCCGTAAAGATCGGCGCAATGATCGTCTCGGAACACCATCGCGCGCGCGACGTCCGAGATGGGGCTTGCGGTGATGTCGAACACAACGCGCCCCTGGGCAATGGCCATGTACAACGTATCCGCGATCCCGGGGATCTCGTCGATGATTGTCGCGATGCTGCACCACCGCCGCTCGGATGGAAGATCGCGCATCCTCGACTGCAGTTCGACGTCAAATTGGTGCGGGGGCGCTAGCAGGTAGTCGCGAAGGAACTCGAGGTTCTCGATCAACACCGGATTGTTGTCCTGCGTTGTTCGAACCTTGAACGTTGCTCCAAATTCGGCGACGTGCGCCTCGGCGAATGGTCGTTGCCAGCGACCGTCGTCGGCGATCGAATAGATGTGCGGTCTTGCCCGTGCTTCCTTAAGCAAATCCTCGTCGGTCTTGCACTCGACGAACTCGAACCCGCTTTTTGTGACCCTCAGGAAATCCGGAACGTAGGTCGAGGACGACGCCCTGCCGTCGGGGAGCCGGTTGGTGAAGGTCAAGAAAGCCGGTTGGGGGTAGAACTCGAGAGTCTCGTCGTCAAAGTCCCACGTCACCGCAGCAGAGTATTCGGTGCTTTTCGCCTCGCAGACGATGGCAAAACCCATCTTGCGGCTAGCGTATCGAACTACGTGGCTTTTCTTGCCCCCACCGACCGCTCGAACAGGGGCGTGTTCGCGGATCCATTGGATTTTCTGGCGCCCGGCTGGCGGTGTGCCGAGTTGCTCGAAGAGCGTGCGCAGTTCGGTGTCGGTCAGCATGAGGCGCTCCCGCATGTGCGCGGTTCAACAAGAGCACCACCGCTGAACGCGACCATGCGTACCAGCGCAATAGTTTGCGGCGCAAGAAGATGAGAGACAATCGATGGTTGGATGTGGCTCATTTCGCGTTTCCTAGGCGCGGCCGTCCTCCTGGCGCCTGTCGCACCATGAAATCAACGGCCGAAAGTATCCCGCCGATCAGATCAAAATCCGACCGGGACGGACGAACGAGGAGACCCCTGTTGACAAACAGGGAAAAACGCGGGATAAATGAGTCGTCCGAGCGTATGGACAACGCATCTTCCAAACGGCCAGCACCCCTGCCAGGGTGTTGGCCGTTTGCGTTTTCGCGGCTCGGAGTCGTCGCACACTTCCAGCCGCGTCTCATTCATATATCGCTGGTTTGTTCTGCTTGCGTTCGGCGCCTCCAAGGACAAGTGTCTACGGTAATTAAATCGATCTTCGGATCAGCCGAAGACCACTGAATTTACCGATTTTGGCTGCGACAATCAATGCTGCAGTTTTTATTTGTGTGACGACTTGATTCGGTTTGGGGGCGGGGCTGACTCGCCGAGAAGCGTTGTGCTGCGAGCGTTCTGAGGAGGTCGATTTTTATGTACCTTCAGAATTCCCGGGTTTTTGGCATTCGTGCTTTGAGTTTCATAAATATAATCACTAGCGTTCGTGATTTAAATTGTATTTCTGGTCGAGTTGAACATGAGGTGGGATGCCTCCCGAAGAATTGTTCAATTTTTTAATTTTGTAAGATAACCGGGAGCGTTGTCGGCGGACGGTCCAATGATCCGGCTCCGTATGTTCCGTGCCCGCCTTACTCGCCCGCCTCACTTGTGGTCGAGGCCGCAAGTGAGGCCAGTACCCCTCGTACAACGTGCTCCGAGATCATGGCGAGATGACCGTCAGGCTTGCTGCGTTCCCGCAGATGCTTGTCGGGGTGAATTAGGTTGCGAGACTCGCGCAGAGCGTCTACATGCCGTGCGAGGCTGGCATCGATTAACTGCATGTCCACTGCAACAGCGATATGGTGTTGCAGCGACCACCGCTCGAAGGATAGTCCCGGTGGGGCCTTCTTCGAGCTCAAGGCTCGGGCTTTCTCTCGTTGAAGCCGATCAGGCAATACCACCTCGAGAATTGAACCAAAAAGTGCCGCTGCGGCCAGCCAAGCTCTTGCTCCTACGCATCGATGAGCCTCCTCCCACCGAAAGAGCAGGTTTTCAGCCAGCGTCTGATCCAGGCCGAGATCGGCGAACCTAGGCTCCTCTTGGACGAGGGGTTCCAAGATCGTCTTCGGTGGACGTAGCCCGAGCCGCGGTACGAGTTCTTGGGCATAGAGCTTCCGCCCGTCCGCGGTAAGTGTGAGCGTTGTATGCCAGTGCATGCCGTCCGGGTAAAGGCGATGGATCAGGCCATTCTCAAGGAGCGCGTTAACGGCGGTGTCTGGCCTACCGTCGGCTAGACGGAAAAGGTACACACTCAATGCAGCCTCGACGAAGCCGTTGCCTGTCAGCACATCGTTGGTGTTTGACGCGCTGGCCACCAGAGCTAACACCAGGTCCTCCGGAGTTGCGCTCTGCTCTGCAAGCGCGTAATGGCGTTTGCCTCGCTCTTGCCAGCGGGATTCACGCGCGATGCGCCCTTTCATTGTCGCGCTCCAGGTGTTGCCGTAGGTGCCATCGAGGAGTCCGTCATCGACCATCCGAGCTAGTTCCGCCTCGAGTTCTGGCGGTTCAAAGGCCCAGGTCGCCTCGACCTCTCGAATCATTTCGAGCGGACACAGAACGCCATATCCTTCCGCGTCGAACAGCCCATGTTCAAACAGCGCGTCGCGGATGAGTTCGTCTCGCGTGGATCTGGTCATGCGATATCTTCCATTTTGAAGGCAAATTGTAAAGGTAGCTGGAGTCGATGCGCAAAGCGCGTATGACGCCAGTCCGGCATGGTCGCTCGATCTTGGCAACGCCCGCTATTCGTGTCGGAGCCCTCTTTAACGGACCCAAGCACCTGTCAGCATTCCGAAACCTGCATAATCCTTTACAACGTCGTTGGTGTTGAAAACGCTTTGTGTTCCTCTTACGATGACCGAATCATCGTGTGCTCGGTGTACCGGGGAGCACAATTTGCCCTTGCGACCCATAACGGGCGGCCCGGTAGCCTTAAGCATTTCGATCGCGACACGTCCTAATCTACAACATCGATACTTTTCGGGGGCTTATATGTCGGGCGGCATCGAACCGGTGAGTGCGCGGGGATCTCTTTGGCATCGATGGGATCCTCACATTCACTCGCCCGGAACAGCATTGAACGATCAGTATGACGGAGCAGACCCTTGGGGCGATTTCCTTCGACGGATCAACGAAAGCGATCCGCCAATCAGGGCGTTGGGCATTACCGACTATTGCGGTATCGATTGCTATGTTGAGGCCGTGAAGAGAAAGCAGGATGGCAAGCTTCCAGGTGTTGGCCTGATTTTTCCGAATGTCGAATTCCGCTTGTCGACTGAGACAAGAAAGGGCGTTGGAGTCAACCTGCATCTTCTGTTTTCGCCAGATGATCTCGAGCATGTCGTGCGAATCAACCATTTCCTAGGCGGATTGGAATTCAATTACCAAGGCGAAGTGTTTCGTTGTGCGCCGTCGGACCTTATACGGTTGGGGCGGGTACACAACGCATCGCTTACCGACGACAAGGCGGCGCACAGTGTTGGCGTCAATCAATTCAAGGTCGAGCTTGGCCAACTGCGCGTCGCATGGGAAAAAAACCGGTGGGTGCAGGAGAACTGCCTAGTCGCGGTCTCAGGTAGCGGGCATGACGGAACGTCTGGCCTGCAGGGCGATGGCGGGCAATGGGAAGCGACGCGGAAGAATATCGAGAGCTTTGCGCACATCATTTTCACGGCGAACCCCAAGCAAATCGAGTTTTACCTTGGTCGAGGCACAGCGAGCGTTGAGGACCTCGAGTCGAAGTGGGGTGGACGTAAGCCCTGCCTGCATGGTTCGGACGCGCACGAAGCCGATAGAGTGGGCGTTCCGGACAAGGGGCGACTGTGCTGGTTGAAGGGCGACCTAACCTTCGAGTCGTTACGGCAAGCGGTGATTGAGCCTGAAGGCCGGGTCTTTATTGGCGAGGCGCCGCCGCGTGGCGCGATGCCCGGCAACACGATGCGGCATGTCGAAGTATCGAACGCCTCATGGATGAGTCCAGCTCGTGTTCCGCTAAGCGCCGGAATGGTGGCAATCATCGGAGCTCGCGGGTCGGGGAAGACGGCGCTCGCGGATCTCATTGCTACCGGCGCCTTTGGCGTATCGTCCCAACTGAGCAACAGCTCCTTTTTGCGCCGCGCTGCAGAGTTCTTGACGAACTCAAGCGTCCAGGTAGCCTGGCAGAACGGGGCGTTTACTGAAAATCAGGTTGCCACGGTCGACGCTGAAGACCTGCTCGACGCCCCACACGTGCAGTACCTATCTCAACAGTTTGTAGAGCAGCTATGTTCCTCCGAAGGACTCGATGATTCGCTGGTGTCAGAAATCCAACGCGTGATCTTCAATGCGCATTCGGATGCTGATCAACTCGGCGCAGACAGCTTCAAGGCTCTACTCGACTTACGTATGGAACGGACGAGGAATGCTCGCGACCATCACCGTCGAGCACTCGAGCGCGCAACTGAAGCGATTACGGCCGAGCAACTGCGAAAGGATGGCCTGAATGCGCTTATCAAGGATCGAGATGAGAAAAAGAAGGTGCTCGACAAGGACAAAGAGGATCGAAAGCTGCTTGTCCCGAAGGGACAAGAGCAACGCGCGAAACGACTCGATGAAATCACCGATGCGCTCGAGCAGAAGCAGCGCGCCGCAACCGCAGTTAAGCTCAAGATACAGGCGCTAGAGGGCATCCAGGGCGACGTTCAAGATTTTCGCGAGAACCAAGCGCCGGAGTGGCTCGCGGAAGTGCAGGAGCGGCGGTCAGACGCCGGATTAACGGCCGAGGATTGGAAGTTGTTTGCCGTCGCATTTGTGGGCGATGTTGACGGAGCTCTGGCGGAGCGCATTCGACTCGCGAAACTTGAGTTGGCGAGGTTGGAGGGAGCGCCGCTGGCAGCCGAGCTTGTCGCCGAGCACATCGACCCAAATGTTGCTTTGATCGATGACGGGGCAGAGCTCAGTCGGCAACCCCTGCGCCTCCTAGAAGCCGAGCGAAATAGGCTCCATAAACTCACCGGTGTCGACGAACAAAATGCCCGTCGCTACAAGCTGTTGACGGACAAGATTACGAAGGCCGAGACTGCGCTCACTAAGGTCAACGGTGATATAGAGCGTGCAGGTAAAGCGGACGAAAGGCTAGTATTGCTGCGGGAGCAACGGAGCGATGCCTATAAAGCAATTTTCGACGCGGTCATCGAGGAAGAGCGCGAATTGGCTGCACTCTACGCACCCTTGAAGGAACGGATAAGTAGCGGACCCGGTTCCGTCGGAAAGCTATCGTTTTCTGTTAAGCGGACGGTCGACATCGATGAGTGGGCGGATCGCGGCGAGTCGTTGCTCGACCTTCGGGCGGGCCCGTTTCGAGGCCGAGGCGAACTGAGAAAGATTGCGGACGACGCTCTTGGCACGGTGTGGCGCGAGGGAAGTGGCGAAGCGGTCGCTGCGGCTGTCATCAAATTCATTTCAGATCACGCAGAGCAGATCAAGCAACACAAGCCAGACCGGGCGGACTTTCGTGAATGGGCGCGTGATATTTCAGCTTGGTTGTACAGCACCGATCATGTCCGTGTGAGCTATGGCCTGCAGTACGACGGTGTCGACATAGAGCGCTTGTCGCCGGGTACTCGCGGTGTAGTGCTGCTCCTTTTGTACCTTGCGATTGATGCAGACGACGATCGGCCGCTGATTATTGATCAGCCAGAGGAAAACCTGGACCCGCAGTCGGTGTTTGATGAGCTCGTCCCCGTGTTTCGAGCCGCCAAGACGCGGCGGCAAGTCATCATCGTTACTCACAACGCTAACCTTGTTGTTAACACTGACGTTGAGCAAGTGATTGTCGCGCGCTGCGGTCCTCATCGGCCAGGGCAACTTCCGGAAATCAGTTATGACAGCGGGGGACTGGAAAACGGGACCATACGCCGCGCCGTGTGTGCGATCTTAGAAGGAGGCGAACGGGCGTTTCGCGAGCGCGCTCGTAGGCTGCGCGTTGCTATGTAGAGGTCTTCGGTGCCAACAAAAGTGCGGGGCGTGGATTAGCGAGCGCTGCCGCCTTTATTTCTCCTCGAACCCAAATGTGACTGGAGCGCTATGTCCGCAGGGAACGCTTGCGAAGATTCACAGCACGACGAGACTTCGTTTGTCGAGTATGTGCGCCGAGGCGCAGTATCGGCTCCCATCTATAAGAGCTTTGCTCGGTCGGAATGGAAGAGAGCCTATGAAGCACAGCGAAAAGACGAGGGCTGCGATGCCTTGTTTTGGGCCGGCCTGAGCATTTTCAATGCTCTTAGTGCGCTCAGGGAGCGCTACGAAGCGCTTTTGGGACAGCCTGACGTCGATTCCTACGTCCGTTCCCTGGTTGGGCTAGGTAACCTTGAGCAACGGAGATTGCGAACAAGGGCTATGGACAGCTTGAGTGCGCAAGGGAGCGCTCCGTCGCTGAACCAAGTGGTGGAACTTAAACTGCTGTTGGACACGGGCTCGCAACATAGCACTGAGGAAATTTGTGGCATCGTGGTTGAGTCGCTGACTAAGGCAATTGGCGAGCGACTGCGCGAGCCTCGGTTCGATCTGCGCGCGGGACATCTGTCAACCTTCGATGCGTGCGTACTCGATGTCAACATATGCGGTGTATATCGGGTATTGGAATCGCTTTGGCACGACTGCTTATGGAACGGGTACGCTTTTACGGTCGCCGAGGGGGTGCCGGGGCCCACTGCCGCGCCGATTACCGAGGAGAGTGGACAAGATGCAGTATGGCGCGTCCTCTCCGAGTACCGTCGTGAGACGCTGCGAGTATCGCGGACAGCCACGGCGTTAAGGGAGCTTAAGAAGTGTGGCCCGGAAGAGAAATTCAGGGGCGTGCCCTGTCGCTTGGTGGTCTCGGTCGAGCGCCACGCGAAGGGGCATATCTTTGGACTCGCCGCCGCTAATGACGCTCGGGCCGCAGGCGCTGCCGAGCTGGCGTTCCTTGCGTTGGATGAAATTCGTCACGAGCCATATGAACACCTACTCGATAAGCCCATGAGCAAGCTCGGCGGCAGTTGCTTACGACAACTGATTGCCGCATGGTTGGTTGTACGGAGTATCTCGGCCGTAGAGTCTGCAACGGATGCTCAACCGCGCGTCGTGTCATCTCAGCCGCTAATTAGCTTTGCCAGTGTGTATAGCCTGCGTGAGATCGAGGAGGTGGTCTCCGCTGCACTGTGTGTGGGCGTTGACGACGCTCGAGAGTTGGTGAATTTCATGCTCTTTGATGGCCGCAATCGGCAAATGCTGTGGACGCACCCGTTGATTCTTTTGCCGAGCGGCGGTGTATGTTTGCTGTCATTTGCGATTGAGCACGCGAATTTGAGGTACGTGCTCGAACGGTGGTTGAAGTATTTGGATGTGAATGTCTCAAAGAAAGGCAATCCGTTTGAGCAGAAAGTTCGGCAACGGCTAACAACCGGGCGTCGATCTAAGGCGTTGGTAGGTAACTTACAAGTCCTCCAGTCGTGTTTCGAGTTTCGACCCGGTATTGGCGGACGCCAGAGTGAAGACATTGACTTGGTTTTTGTGTTTGGTAAAACTGTAGTGTTGGGTGAAATAAAGTGTTCAATCACGCCGACAGAGTCTGTGGATTTTTTTAATAATAGAAATATTATATCGGGTGCCGTTGATCAAATTAATAGAAAGAAGGCTTTTGTAGAGCAAAATCGAGCTGCCTTCGCGAAGGCACTCGCCAAGCGGGGGGTATTTGTATCGGAAGATTTTAGATTGACCGTCATTGTTGTAGTGAATAACCCGATCTATGTGGGGCGAGTTGTGGATGGGGTGACTGTTGTTGATTTGCTTGTGCTGGAGCGATATATCGAGGGGTATCTCGCTGAAAGTGCAAGATTTAATGAAAATGGCGATATGATCGCGGATCATATGTTGATTTTCTACAACAACATTGATGAGGCGCAGCTTCATTTTGAGCGCTACTTGAGGAGATTGCCCCAATTTCGGCTGTTTATCGAAGAAATAGACGATCGAATCGTTGAGATTCCTGTTGCTTCCGTGGTGAAATTTCCACGAATGTTTTACCGTACATTTGGCGTGAAGATAGACGAAAAAAAGGTGGGTGATCTACATCGGAAGGAGTTGCGCAATCGTTCTTTGAAGAAGCGATTCGAATAGCTCGACGGTGCGCGGGCGGCAACAAGCTGCGCCCAACCTCTGCTCGATCCGTCCTGAGCCTTTTCCGCAAAGCGTTCCTCTGCGGCTACTCCGAGAGCGTCTATTTCCTCACAACGGTACCCCGAACGTGAGGCGCGTCAGCAGGTCGCGCACGCGGTCGTAGCCGGGTTGCGTATCGAGAACTTCGAGGGGGCATACGCCGGAAAGCTCAAGTGTCGGGCGCAGCATCCATTCGGCAGCCACCCCCTCGTCCTCGAACACGTCCAAGGCTCGATCGAAGATATAAAGTACCCGGGCGATGCGATCTGATTCAGTGCCGGTCAAGCGATCCGCGTTCGATATCTTGCGCAAGATGGTCGAGCTTGGCAGGCCGAGGGCGTTTAGCAGAGAGCGTATCGGGACATGGAGTAGATTCTTCGCGACGCGGTTGACAATGGTTGCTGCCATTCCGTCGCGTATCTGTTGACGTTGCTCCAGAGGCCCCATCTTGCGGAACCTTTCAAGGTCCTGCGGTCGGGTGCCGAGCCCTCGCGTGCGCGAACGCCTGTTTACCGCTATTCGCTTCGACGTTTGCTTGGCTGTTTGGCGCCTGTCCGAACGAGGAAAAGGCATGAACGCCTCCACGGTTGATTGACTTGCCCTGGCGTGCGCGATCTCTCGGTACTGGCGGGGCTTTTGTGTGGACAGTGTCGCACGCGAATTCGCGGTGATGAAGTCCTTTGATGCTTCTAGTAGGCGGGCGTTGCGCCGCCGCTAGGATGGGGTGGTTGGCTGTCGGTGACCGGCTGCCGCTGAATGTGAAACTGAGGTGGCATACGACAGCGGCACAAAGTGCAAAGAGTTCTGCCGTTCTCCGACTAAGCGCAAGTACATCGTTTCCGCGCCCGTTGCCCTGGCAGTAGAATCGCTTTTGACGCCAGGGGGGGCGGCGCAAAGAGAAGGTTCCAACTGAGCGCAAAGAGTTGCCTGCTGTCTCACACGCACGCAAGTCAGCAAACCCCGCAGCCAGAAAGGCTCGCGGGGTTTTTTGCTTCTATGTTCGTCTGATGTCGTCATTGACATCTCGGCGATGCGGAGCTGGCGCTTGACTGCCTGGGCGTGGAACTGCCAACGGTGCGGTACTTTGATCGCGCCTACGCTGTCGCCTGCCAACGCGGTCTGCAAGATGTTGTTGCAGACGACACCAACCGAGGTGAACTGCGCTGTCGTTGGCAGGGTCCCGGCGCAGGCGGTTGACAGCAGCAGATAGCCGTCTGACGCGGTTCTTGCCGTTGAGCTTGGCGCTTCGCGACCGAATGGATGTGGCAATACAATCACGAGCGCCCTAACATGGGCCTGGGCGGCATGACGCCGAAACAGCGGCTCATGGCCGCAGCATAGTTTCTACTTCTGCCTCGCGTTAAAAGCGGGGGGATTACCGGGGCAAGCTCACTTTTTCGCTAATAATCTAGACGGAGACTTGTGTTTTCTACACGGTGATAACTAGTTCGGTGTACTTCGACAGATGACCGTCAGAAGTCACCAAACGCAAAGGTTCAGATAGAGCCTGCGCGATCAGAAGTCGATCGAACGGATCGCGGTGAATATCGGGCAGATCACGAACCAACGCCGCATGCACTGCCCGCACGGGCAACTCGGAAAATCCACTGGCCTTAATCTCGGACACCAGCAGATTCACGTCAACGTCGAGCTTTCCAAGACCTGCCTTGATCGACGCCTCCCAAATACTCGCGCTGCTGACGAAAACATCGTCGGCATCCTGTATCAGCTTGCGCGCTGCCTTGGTTAGCTTACGGTCGTCCATGACCGACCAAAGATAAACGTGCGTATCGAGAAGCAGGCGCATCAACGGCCCTCGAACGCCGCAATTATGTCACCGGGCAGTGGCGCATCGAAGTCTTCGGCGATGCGAACCTTGCCTTTCAGCCCCCCAAACCGCCGCGTCACTTTGGCCCGTTCCATCGGAACAAGTCGCGCAGCCGGCTTGCCAGCCTTGGCAATTACAATTTCCTCGCCGCTGGCTGCGGCATCGACCAGCCGTGAAAACTGCGTCTTGGCTTCATGAATATTGACCGTCTGCATATCTGCTCCTAGTGGACTAAGCCTATGTTAGTCCGTGTTGATTCGCCGGTCAATATTTTTCGCGCGGAAGCTCGCCGTGGCCGCGGCGCTGAGCGCCATCGAAAAAGAGCGTGATGCACTAGCGAACGAACTTGCCCAAGCTAAGCACGACAAGCAAGTTTCGAGCGCAAAGATAACGACTGGTTTGATCCATGGGTTATGGCACTGACCGCAAGCCGAGAGAAGGGCGGCCCTTTCTGCTGCCGTCAGCACGCGGTCGCGGGCTTTGCCAGATCGTGGCTTCCTGATAAGGCTAACGGCATTGCCGGAAATGCGAAGCGAGCACGCCACAGGCATCACCGGGTAGCTACGCGAGGGAATTTGTGAAATCGCCAAGCACCACTTCGATTCAAAGGCCCGACTAGCGAACATAAGCGAGTTCGCCTTAGCAATGCAACAAGATGCCGCCGGCCTCATTAGCCGGCGCAACGCAATACCGTTCGGCTACGAGTTCGAATGAGCCGAACGCCGAACACGCGTACGTTTCGGGCGCAACCGTGGATCGCTATCGGCAAGGCTTTTGCCCTCATCCTCGGCAGCACCTCGAGGCTCATGCGACTGCCGAGGCAATAGATCTTGGTCCGCCAACCGCACTTCGATTGAGTTGGCGATCTTCACGTGCTCGGGATTGTCGACAGAAAACACCTCGTTGGCGACACTGACGATGATGGTCCCTCTCTGCGTATCGCCTTCCATGACCGGCACCAGTTGGGCCGCTTCGGGCAACTCACTGATCGTGATGACCTTTGCGAGGTAGAGCATCCATCCCGCCCCGGGTCTCTTAGGAAAGACCTGATGCAGGGTGTAGTACATCAGTGGTCCGACTCGAATATTGGCGGCTGAGGGCCATATATCGAGTAGCCCGAGCACCAGTCGTTGCATGTTCCTCGCGTCGTTCAGCGCCGTGACTTCATCGAACTGCAGCTTAACGAGACAAATCGGGTTGTCGACATCGGAGGACAACAAGATGGAGAACACGCCTCCTCTGCCCTTGGTCCAGACCCCCGTCCTGCGAAAGCGAAAGTCGGTTGTCGCGTCTTTTTCGTCCTGCATTCGAAATTTCTCACGCGCAACAGAAGTTGGGCCATTGCGGTCGAATGCTGGGCTCTCGAGGGACTTTTTCGGCGTCGCGGCAGGAGGGCACCAGTCGTCGATAGGGAAACCGAACAGATCGAGCAGCGTGGCTACCTTCCAAAGATCGCCAACGTGTTCATCCAGGGAAGGCAGTGTGTCTTGCTGTAGTTGAAAAACTAGAGTTATGACCATGTCAGGGATAGAGCAAGGATCCAATCGGAAGGTTTTCGGCCGCAGATTCCTCCGCGAAATACCGGCGAGAGATGGGCTGCATGAAATACCAGGTCAACTTCGCAGGCGGGCTTTTCTTGATGACCATACTTTGAACGCGAGCTTGACTCAGCATACGTGTTACGCCAAACATCACAAAGAACCGTTTCGGCAGGCCGGTGTGTTTGTCAAAGAACTGGTCGTATCTGGCTTTTGCTTCTT
>Ga0207705_10000302_pt1 | contig 45889 bp, 48 predicted proteins | sample KBSC13metaG_FD_184314 | JGI IMG/M metagenome (GOLD analysis project Ga0207705, IMG submission 184314) | Corn rhizosphere microbial communities from Kellogg Biological Station, Michigan, USA - KBS C1-3 metaG (SPAdes) (version 2) | ecosystem: Host-associated > Plants > Roots > Rhizosphere > Soil ... | reverse complement strand
AAATTTAATGACTTTTATTGTTGCTGTTACTAAACTGTATGTATGAGTATGCAAAAGGACGACGACCAACCAGCGACACGCGGCGATGTGCGAGAAATAGTTGGTGAGGTGGTCGGTGAGATTGTGGGGACCGCGCTGCAGTTAATCTCTGAGCAGCTGGCCACCAAGGCTGATAAAGCTGATGTGGACAAATTGGCCGAGAAGGCTGATATCGCGCGGCTTGAGAATAAGCTTACGCCCACTATTGATGATGTGGATGATTTGAAAGCCAAGTGGCGGCAACAGTTCGGTACTGTATAAAGATACTTGCTTTTTGTGTGGTTTTGTGGTATTATGCGCAAATCTGATGTTTCGAGAAGCGAAACAGGGTGAGGATATATGAGCATACCACAATTCGAAGCAACCTGGCCTGAGCAACCCTTCCGCTGGTTACGCCTGCCATCATCGGCACGCCTGCGTCGTAACGCCCTGCGCGTCCTCCGCCGCCAGTACTATCTGACCACCGCCCTGCGCGACAGCCGCCAGGCCCTGCGCCAAAACGAAGACATTACCCTGGCCTGCCTGATTATCATCGCTGTTATGGCTTTCGCGGTTTCGACTACCCTGACCAGCGCCGTCTACCAGTACATGCTGGCCGCCAATGCCCTGTCAGCCATGCTCGGCGCCAATCTATCATTGCTGGCAGTGCTGGCTCTCGCCACGATGGGCGTTTCCCTGCTCTGGCTGATTTCGCTGCTGCAGAACATGTTATCGCTGTCGCTGATGGACGGCGCCACCCGCAAACAGAAGCGTTCGCTGGTCTCGACTATCGGCCGCAGTCTGGCACTGACGCCGCGTAGCACGCTGGCCTGGATCGGCGTCCTGGCAGCTGCATTGGTACCAGTCCTGCTGCTGGCTGTTGCCACCCTGGCCACCTTGATGACACTGACGCCGTCGATGACGGCCGTAGCGGTTACCGCTCTCGGCACGGGACTTATCAGCCTAACCTGGGTCAGCTACATTCTGACGACTTACAGCCTGCTGCCATATGTAACATTATTTGCGAATCCGAAAAGTCTCGGTGAAGCCATGAAGTCCAGCCGCGCCATGGTTCAGGCTCGCGGCCGCGGCTTCATTGCCAGCACATACGTCTCAACCGCCGGCCTGCTTACACTGAGTTTTGAGGCCACCCGTTGGCTGGCAACTGCCCTGCACTGCAACAGCATTTCGTTATTCTCGATGTTCGCCTTTGCTGTCCTATTGATGCACAACACATTGCTGACGATGCTGTACCGCAAGCGTCGCCTGGCTCGTCGCTAACTGATTATTTGCCGGCGTTGTAGGCAATCGCTTCGCGTACTAGAGACTGCAGCCCCTCGCTATCGACGTCGGCTGCTGTTTCTTTATATTCGATGGCTCTGATGTCAGCGCCATCGAGACGGGCATTGAATAGTTTGTGCTCGTCTTTCAGATGGGCGCCCTTCGGGAACAACAGTTTGATGTTGTCTTTCCAGATTTCCACGAAGCAAAGCTGGCCATTACAGGTCCACAATGGGCGGCCTTCAGGCAGGCGCGGCATCTTCCACTTAACGTCTTCGACGACGCCCCGGTCTGCGGCGACTATGGCGGCGCGCATACCAGTCAACACCTCGGCTTTCCAGCCCGATTGCGCAGCGATGATAGTGTCGATTTCCTGTGATGCATTGGATTCCATAGGCAGAGTATAGCGCAATGATTTCGTAATAGCGACCACGCTGTATGTATGCATGTGTGCTTAAATAGCTACATGGACGAAACCACCGCCGAGTATCAAAAAGTCATGGCCTATGTTGAAGCGCATCCGGCGGCAGTAGTCAGTGCCGTCAATGACGACGGCACACCGCATTCCGCGGTCGTGTATGTCTTCCCGATCAGCCACCACACAGTCTGCTTCGTCACCCGCAACCTAACACGCAAGTATCAGAATATCTTCGAGCGCCCGGCTGTAAGCCTGACAATTTATGACCGTCACGACCTCAGCACCCTACAAGCCAGCGGCACGGCGTTCATCGCCAATGACGAACACATGCTCAGCTACACGCTCGGCAAAATCGACAAAATGATGGAAATCCGCGGTGACTCGATCTCGCCGATCGGCAAGATGCAAAGTTCCGGAGATTACGTGCTCGTGGGCATCGAACTCAGCAAAGCCACATTGACCATGTACCAGGGCATCGACGTCAACATCGACAAGCCCTACGAGCAAATCACAATCGGTTAATCATGCTCCTCGTGGGCGCAGATGGCTTGACTGTTTTGACGTAAGTATTAAATATTGGTATAATATGTTTAGATTTGGCACCCTGCCATTTCTAGTTCTTACAGATTGAGGTGAAACGTAATGCCTATTCCTACCGACAGGTGGACAGACGGCGGCTGGAACTCCAAGCTGGCGCAGATCGACCGACTGGCAAGGATAGTTGGTGTCGACAAGGACACCTACACGCTCGACGACGTTCAGGGATTGTTCCCGATCATCGGTAACCAGAAGGTTTTCGGTGAGAACGTCCAGCAGTTCATCGAGGCGAGCACAGGCCGTAAGAAGCCGACCGCTGAGCTGCTCGATGCGCTCGAGCGTAAGCTCGGTACCTGCGAGCCCCTGCCCTTCATGTCCTTGGAAGGCGAAAGCAACCCGGCGGACTTCGAAGGCGTCGCGATCTGGCCAGCTGGCACCGCCAACTGGACCCAGCTGCGACTGGAGCAGATCGAGATGGCATTCCACGCTGGTGCGAATTTCAAGCAGATCATTTGCTTGAACAGCTCACGCACCTGCAACAGCAAGGCAGACCGGCGACACCCGCTCATCAGCTCGTTCGCTGTTGGCGACGAGCCGACGGAGTACCAGCTGCAGGGCGAGCTGATCGACGAGAGCTATCTCGGACAGCAGCTCAGGCATTTGTTCAAGTTCGCAAGACTGCCTGAAGTCACTGCAGATGCAAAGCCGCTCACGCTCGAGCAGCAGCTGCGTCACCTGCAGACCAGCGGTCAGTATGACCAGCTCATCGACGACGCCGACATCTACGTGCCGTCGACGCCCAACTCGCTGTACGTCCCGCTCCACGTGCGCCGGATCCTCGGACACGAAAACGTCTGGTTCAGCCAGGCAGGAGCCCGCGTCGTGCAGCGCATCGGTGACTACTGGTGGCCTGCCATCCAGGACGTCATGACCCTGCCGAACGGCATCCTCCGCCTCTGGGTGGAACTGCTGCACGCAGGCTGCATCACCGCGTAACACGCACCTCTCTGTACAACCGGCCCGCGGGAAATGACTCCATTCCAGGAGATCAAATTACCGCGGGCCATTTACATGTATGACTTAGGGCCGAAGCGTTCGAGAGCGCGGGCATGGGCCTTGGCGGCTTCGACCTCTCGGTCGCGTGGGGCGGCTTGTGTGACCAGGCCGGCGAAAAGCTCTTTGGCAACGGCGGCCGTCTGCTCGACGGCTTCGTTGAAAACGGCCTCATTGGCTTTAGATGGTTCATGAAAGCCGGAAAGCTTGCGGACGAACTGCAAAGCTGTCGCTTGGATCTCCTCATCTGTTGCCGGCGGATCAAAGTTGAATAATGTCTTAATACTTCTGCACATACCTCTATTGTAGCCTAGTTTGTAGGAGCCATTAGCTCGAGCAGCTTAGTAGTGGTGTTCCAGTTGCGGATGGTCATTGACTGATATGGCTGGGTGCCGACGATCTTATTCAGGCGGCTTTTTGTGCGCTCGGCGCTGAGGCGCTGTGAATAAATGACGCCCTTGCCATGCCATACCTGATCGACGCCTTCTCGCGGATCGAATACAGCCATCGCTTCCTTTTCGGTAATGCCCATCAAAAAGATCACGTCGCTATGATAGATGTCCGGATGTGCACCAAAACCTTTTGGTTTGTTGCCAACGATGTCCGCCAGTTGCCGGTGAGTCAGCGCCAGGACTTTGACAATCGAGCTATCGAGCGTAAATGATTGCGTGAGCTGGTTCTCCACAGCCCGTTCAAGTGATTGTGCATCAAGTGCCGAAGAAACGATGGCATTGCCGCTCTGGATATACGTTTTGACTTCGGTGCAACCAAGCTGTTCAAGGCATGATTTGAGCTCGGTCATCGGGATCTTATTTTTGCCACCGACGTTGATGCCGCGCAGCAGGAGTACATACTTTTTCATGATTGATTAATCCGTTTTCTGGACTTCACTGGCCAGTTTCAAAACCGGAGTACCGGATTCATGCTTGATGATCAGCGCCGGGTTATCGGGCGTTCCGTTGCGCACAATGGTTTTGCCTTTGCTCTCAATCTGGGTTCGGTCATGGTGCACTGACTGTACCGTGCCCTGTGCCAGTCCACTTCCCCATTGCCATGCCACGTGATCACCTTGTTTCATGCCCTTATTATACGACCCGATCGGCCATTTGCTATAATTGCCATTATATGTCGGTGAACTATGAGACGTACCAACCAGGTGACTACGTCACGCGTATGTTAGAGCATCAGTCCACGCCAGGACGAATGCTCGATGTCGGCTGTCGGATGGGATACACGGCGGTGTATTTTGCTCGACTCGGCTATGAAGTCGATGCCCTGGATATTGATCCTGAGCCATTGGCCCAGCTGGAAGCACAAGCAACCCAGGAAAACTTACCGATTACGGTACACCAGGCTGATATGTATAAGTGGCAACCGTCGACAGAATACGACCTGGTGGTTATGGATAAATCGATTTACTTCTTGCAACCGCAGCAAATCTTTCCTACGGTCAAAAAGTACCAGGCGGTAACTAAACTTGGCGGGCTGCACGCCACCTCAATCTGGTCTGATGAAAACCCAGGCGAATCACCGCGCTACAAAATGGGAAAATATGGGCTTTATAATATGTACCCCGTTCCAGAATGGAATATCTTGCAGCGCTGGCGGCCGACGAATGATTCCGGCCAGATCTTCTATGCCGTCACTGCTCAGCGCGTCGCTTAGTAACCCGTGAAGTGGTCAGTGCGGATGTGGCGCGATGGTACACCCATGCGGTGCAGGTGCGATTTGGTGCCGTCGACCATGTTGCTGGAGCCCGAGACGAAGAACGTGCGTTCGGCGAAGTCGGGAATCAGTTGTGGCAGTGAGGTAGCGTTGATCTTAGTGGTGACTACATTGTCGGCGTGGTAGTCGAGATTGGTGACCACCGGAATAGTTTTGATGCCGACGGTGCGGGCGGCGTTCAGCTCCTGGACGTAAGCGAATTCGGTCGGGTCACTGACAATGTAGAGCAATACGATGTCGGACTGTACGTTTTTGTCGGTCAGGTATTTGATCATGCTCCGGAAGGGCGTGATGCCGATGCCGCCGGCCACAAAGGCCAGTTTTTCGGTCTCGTGGCCCTTCATTGTGAAATTGCCGGCCAGCTGGCTGGCGTAGATAGTGTCACCTGGTTGCATCTGATAGAACGATGATTTCCACTGGCTGGCCGCTTCGAAGTATTTGATGCCGAGGTGGACTTCATCCTCCGTCGGCGATGAGGCAATCGTCAGGGTACGGCGGTTACCGCGGCTGTCATATGAGACGTCCGCTAGCGTCCATTCCATGTATTGGCCCGGGATGAAATTGAAGTGTCGGTCCGGCTGGAGCACATAGTTGTAGACGCGATCGGAGATTTTTTGTATCTCTTTTAGCTGCATCCGCACACGTATTTTTGGGGATACGGCGTAGGCGAACAGGTTGCCAATTAGCAGCGCGACTTCAGGATAGATAATCAGTGGCCCGAGGGTTGGCGCCAGCACATACAGGACAGCTATCAAGGCAGCGAAGACCATTTGCAGATTGCGGCGCGGCGGCATGGTCGCTGGTTCAGTGAGCATCACGGTCGCCAGGAAAATCAGCGGTGAGGCAATCAGGGCATGCTTCATGTTCGTCGGTACTGGCTGGTGGTCGGTGACGAACACGGCAATCTGCAGCAGTGTGCTGACCACGAAAAATGTCAGTACTAACGGGAACCGACGGATTTTACGGACGATCGCCAGGCCAAGCACCAGCGTCAACGGCCAGAAGATCGAGCTGCCAATCCACCAGGTAGTTGGCACGAAGCCCCAGTAGCTCATGAAGGCAGCGGCCAGCGCGGCTGGGTTGAAGAGGTGCTTGCCGTGGATTGCCAGAATGAATTTCGAGACGCTTGAGAGTGCACCCGCAACCGCGAGTGCAAGTGCAGTGGGCAGATTATGCGCCGGATGGACAATCAGGAATATGATAAGGGCCGTGATGAGCCACGACTCACTGTTACTAGGAAAGTCGAAGAGTCGAGCGAAACCCCGATCCGCCAGATAAGCTGAGATCAGCAACACCGCCAGCGATCCAACCAGAGCAGTCGGCGAATACGGCAATCGTCCGGCATATGCAAAACCAATTCCTGCCACCACGTAGGCGCTGAGCGCATATACCAGCAGTCGGTACATCGTGATGCGGTTGAGGACGCGGTCCAATAAATTCACGCCTCGGCTCCGAAGGTTTGGGCGTTAAACTGTGGCGTTTGTTGGAGGCTCATATCCGGGTACAGTATGGCGTACTCGAACTGAAAGTTTGCTGAGAGCCGGCTGGGATCAACGAAAAACAGCGCTGTCGCCAGGCCGTCGGCCGTCATCGTATCATTGGCAATCACCCAGGTCGCCAAAACGTCAGTCGCCGCGGCCAGTTGCTCAGGATCGATAATGTGGTGAAAATCTCCCCAGGCGCGCTTGCTACCCGATGAACCGCACAGACTGCGCGAGCCGAGCTCCACAATGCCGATGACCTCAGTCGTGTTGCGCGGGTTTTCCATGCCTACGCGGAGCAGACCACCCTGAAGACGGTTGATAATATCACCGCCGGCATTTACCAGGTAGTGCTCGACACCAGCGGCCGCGATCACCCCAGCTACGATGTCGACCAAATAGCCCTTCCCGGCTGCTCCGAAATCGAGTAGCGCCGGTTGTTTCAGCGTGATTGCGTCATAGCTATAAGCGATACTATCGTCCCACAGCGGCGGTGGTGTTAGCTCGCCAGACTCAAGCGAATAGTCTGCGTCATAGCCGGCGTCGACCATTGCCTGACCGATCAGCGGCGTGACTTTGCCGTCAGTCGCCCGGTAGAGCCGTTCATAAAACTCGAGCAGTTTGTAACCGTCGGCCGGTAATTCGTGCCGCCCGCCCTGCTCCGCCAATTGCGTCACCAATGAATCAGACCGGAAGCGGGAATACGCCTTATCAAACGCCTGAATCCGCACGTACAGTTTCTGCAATAAGGCCAGCCAATCATCTTCCGAAAGCTTATCCTGGATCTGGATATCCCATTTGGTACCAATGGCATCAAACCGCGTGCGGCGCATCGTCATCGTGGGCTTAGGCCTGGGCCTTGCTGACAATCTGCGTCAAGGCATCATCGAAACCTTGCGAGGTGTCCGAGGCGCCGGCGATGACACCGAGCTGCAGGCCACTAATCTGCTTGCCGACAACGTAATTCTTGTAGGCCGACGCAAAGTCCTGCTGGTAGGCAGCCGACTCGTGATCACTTTCACTGTTCACAATCGACGAATCGGTGATCACGCCATTACTGAGCGTCAGGCTGACCTGAATCGTCTCACTGCCGTGTGGCACATAGTAGCTGCTGGTCGCGGTGTACGTGCCGTCCTTGTAGGCGCTAGTGCTGGTAGTCGATGGCGTCGCGGTCGGAGTTGAAGTTGTGGTCGGAGTGATTGTCGTCGCCGTTGATTCAGTCGAGGCACTGGTTTGCGGCGTCGTGGCAGTCGTGGTCGTCGCAACCTTGCTGGTGCTAGCGCTTTTGGCGTGATCAGCAAACAGCACCGCACCGGCAATCACGATGATTGTCATGAGCGTAGCGATCAGTTTGCGCTTGGAATGTTGTTCATAGGTAGATAGCATATTCGTATTTAACTACACCAAGCTGAGAGTTTGTTTAAAGTCCACTCGACTTATTCTAGGGTGCGGACGCGGATGGTGTCTGTACCACCGGCCAAACCTGGCTGGCGGCCGCTGACCAGCACGATGGTTGTGGGGCAGTCGAAGAATTTGCTGTCGCACAGTTCACGGGCCAGATCCAGACCGGCGCGTTCGCCATCAGGACGCTGGAAACTCTTATTGGCATAGAGCAGAGCTAATTGCTGAGCGACGCGGGCCGAGCTGGTGACGCTGATGATCGGCAGGCTCGGACGGTGCGAGGCGATACTAAAGGCCGTGGCGCCGGAACGGGTTTCGGCAACGATAGCTTCGGCTTGGACCTGACCGGCCAGCGTTACCGCGGCGGAGCTGATGGAATCCTGGCGATCAGTACGCTCAGCCCGGAAGTAAATCGGACGAACCGGTACCTGATCCTGGGTACGCAGGATGACGCGCTTCATGGTAGCAACGGCGTCAAACGGATAGGCGCCATTAGCGGTTTCGTCGCTGAGCATCAGGCAGTCGGCGCCAGTAATGACGGCGTTGGCGATGTCGCTGACCTCGGCACGAGTCGGCTCGGGTGCGTCGACCATACTGGCCATCATTTGGGTGGCGACGATGCTGATTTTGCCGTATTGCTGGCAGAGACCGATGATGTTGCGCTGGACGATGGGCACGTTTTCGGCACCGGTTTCAATCGCCAGGTCACCACGGGCAACCATGACGGCGTCACTGACTTTGACGATTTCCTCGAGCATCGAGGGTTCAATGGCGGCCTTGGTTTCGATCTTGGCGACGACTTTGGCGGTCGAACCCTGGTCGGCCAGCAACTGCTTGAGTTTGACGATATCGTCGGCGCTCTGGACGAAGCTGAGGGCAACATAATCAATGTCTTTGTCCGCACCATAGTCAATATCGCGCAGGTCTTTTTCAGTCAGGATGTCGCCGGCGAAGTCCGTGTCAGGCAGGTTGATACCCTTGCGGTTCATGAGTGTGCCGCCATTCAGAATGCGCACCACGACTGCCGCCTGCTCCGGTTCAACGCTCGTTACTTCGGTGCGGATTTTGCCGTCGAAGATATACAACCGTTCACCAGTCTGGACTTTTTTGGACAGGTCATATTGTACGGGTACGGTAGTCCCGTCGTGGGTAGCCCCATAAACCAGCCGGATTTCATCACCAGCTTTGACAGGCATGTCAGCTTGTAGCTCACCAAGGCGAATCTTGGGGCCTTGGAGGTCTTGCAACACCGCTACTGGCTTGCCAATTTTGCCCGAGGCTTCGCGGATCCAGCTGATCTGCTGGTCGCGTTCCTCGTAGGAGCCGTGGCTGAAATTGAGCCGGAAGCCGTTGACACCGGCTTCGATCAGGCGCTCAATAGCTTCATAAGAATTAGTGGCTGGGCCAAGGGTGACCAGGATTTTGGATCGTTTAAAAGTCATATTCATCGGTGCCTATTGTACCACCCCGCCACCGCTATACAGAAACCTCAATTCCAGATACAATACAGCTATGCTTAAAAACAAACAGGTGGTCGTCAGCGCAGGCACAGCGCTGGTCGTGGTCGCAGCCGTTGCCGGCATCAGTCTCACCAGCCATAAATCGAAACTCAGTGCGCAGGAAATCGCCGATAACGCTGCCAGCGCGGCTCAGGCCCAGACCGATGCTAGTGCCAGCGCCCAAGCTGCACAGTCGAGCGCCACGCCCGGCACCGCCCAAGCCGGTGGTGGCCTGCAGGCAACCGGCAGTTCATCCAACGCAACCCAGGGTCAGCTCAGCACCGGCGGTCAGTCGTTGCTCGGCCAAAGCCAATCTGCCGGCAATAGCTCAGGCAGCAATGCCAACGCCAATAATCCGTTTGATCCGAGCAGCTTTGCTCAATACGAAAAGTACAAATCCGAAACTAACGCCCTGATGGCCGACGCCCAGGCCGGTGACGGCGCTACCCTGGAAGCCGGTAAAACGGCCGTCGTCTACTACCGCGGCTGGCTGACCAACGGCACATTATTCGATGAGTCACGCACCGGCTCAGACGGCAAATTGCAGCCCTTCAGTTTCACACTTGGCCAACACCAGGTGATCAGCGGCTGGGAGCAAGGCTTGGCCGGCATGAAAGTTGGTGGCGTGCGATTACTGATCATCCCGCCGTCAGTTGGCTATGGTGCCCAGGGTCAGGGTTCAATTCCACCAAACTCAGTTCTGGTCTTCCAGGTGCAGCTCGTCGCAGTACAATAAACCATTAGCCTTTTCTGTAAGATATCTCACACACAAGCACTAGCGGGTAGGTTACTATATCAGCTGACCAAAATTCAGAAACATCTGAATTCGTAAATAAACACGAAGGAGAAATCGTGCCATCAACAGATATGTATGCCGGTATATATGTTAAAAACGTGCCGAAAACGGCCAATTTATTCCGCAAAGCCCTCGGCGCCAAAGCCCGATCGCTCCAGCCTAATATGATCGAGTTGCGTGTCGGTAGCGGCCGATTGCTACTCAACGAGCGTGACATGAGCCCCAAAGACAGTACTGCAACCGAACCCGCCAAGGAGCTCGAGCTTGGCGTTTGGGTAGAGGATGTCGACGAAGTTTACGACAAGGTCACTGACATGGTAGAAGACGAAACCACACCTCCCATCAGCTATATATCAGAGGTTGAGGAGAAGCAGTCCGGCATCAAGGATTTCCGGTTTAAACTGGCCGACGGCTACTACGTCCGGGTCACCGGCGACGCCTAAGCTTTAGCAGCTTGTGACAAATAGCACGTCTTAGAGTATTGACGCTCCCACCGGCAGGTATATAGTGGATTTTAGGCAACAAAACCACAATTAAACAGAAAGACAACTATGTCACGGGTTACTGTCGAGAGTCTGAGCCTGACTCCTCCAGAGGATTTATGGAAGTATGCCGCCGCGCTTGATGCGCAAGCAGCGCAACAGCTGGAAGTCTACCGATCGATACTTGAGCTCCGCGCCGAAGTGCTTGAAGCACTAGGACGCCAGGCTATCGTGCAGTCCGTCGAAGCGGCCTAAGCGCTACTGCGAGCTGCCGGTACTGGTAGTGGTGCTCGGTGTGACCCCAGAGCTGCCACCACCGCTGAACAGGCCGCGGCCGAAGACCAGCATCAGCAGGATCAGGAGCACGATGACAATGGCAATGACGACGCCGGCATTACTGCCCCGGTCAGCGACCACCCGGTCGTCACGGTCATGGACAACGACGGTTTCACGCGGCTCGGCCACTTCAGTTCGTTCGATGATTCGGTCAGCCATACAGGATTCTCCTTATTAGTATGACCTCATCCTATCGACATCTTGCCGGAACCGCTGTAATATATTTTGCTACTGCAGAATCTGCGCTGCTGTGCCACGCAGTCGCGCATCAGCCACCAGCGCCAAATTACCAAGATAGTCGCCGGCTAGTTCCGGGCCGCGCTCCTGATTGTAGAGGTAATTGATCTCCTGGTAGGCTTCCGGCCCAAACTCAGGAAACAGTCTGTGAAGCGCCGAGGCGAGGCCGTTGGCCACGTGTTTGCGGGCAGTATTGTTTGCACGGCGTAGCGAGAAGTGTGCGGCCGCCAAGTCAGACATTTCAATCGGGTAAGGTGCCGCCTTTTGAACCACTTCCAAGAAGCGAGCTTCATTGGCATACGGCATGGCCGGAAGCCGCAAATCCGGGGCGCCGGCGCGCAGACTCAAAGCCTGTCGCGCCGCAAGACTGGTGAAGGCCTCCTCCAGCCAGCGATTTGGTTCGGTATGATCCTCATGGAAGAAGCCATCGAACAAGCCGCGCTTTCCCTCACCTGTCAAGGCCACCCCGTGCAGGTGCTCGTGGTGGATCGCTTCTTTGAGCCGGGAGCCCACCACCATGGGTTCATACGGGAGATTGAAGAGATTGGCAACGCCAATGCCATCGCTATCACAGACTGCGTTCATTGGCCGGAGGGCTGACTCGATGCTACCGATAGGGCGTAGCGGCCCGGCCCAATCAATTACCTGCTCGATTAACGGTCGGGCTAGTTTGGGATATACGCCCTGATCGATCATAGTCTCGGTCATCGTCAGGCTGGCGTCGTTGAGCACCGTTTCATTAATACGCAACGCATCCAATAAATCGCTGATCCGCGACTGGTACCAGTCAGCGAATTGTACCCATTCGGCACGGTTGGCGCCCCGCAAAAAGACATCGAGCTTTGCACCCGGCACGGGACCCCCACCCTCAGGATGATCGGCCTGGTAGGCCTCAGCGTCACGCTCCGCAAAGTAATCATTCATTTTGGCCAGTCGTATGCCACTGAGCCGGTCCGTCCCCGCATTCAAGGCAATGAGCTCACTTCTGAGCCGCTGCACGCCAGCCGTTGTTTCCGGACCAATCCGACCGCCGTCTACGGAGTGGGCCGTAACAATCCCCGCCATGAAGGGCTGCTCATCGCACTCCAGAAGCTCGCTAATCTCAAAAATTTGCATATTTATATATATTATATCATATTTGTCAATATTCAGGTTGTCACTGAGGTGATGGCCGTCACAAATATCCGGTTATGGCCGCCACAGAAGTAAACGGCGATTGGCACTAGGATAAGGGCAGTACGCATAAAGGAGGTTCATCATGAAGACAACAAGACTCTCGCGCGCCCTTCGCCTGATCCGCCGCAGCTCGTATTTTACATCGGTCGCCTTGCTGATGGGCAGCATCGCTACCGCATTGGCGCCGGCCTCCTCACTTGCCGCCACCACGGCCGCCACCGGTCTCTACAATGGCCCCGGCGCAGTGACTGCACACAACAATTTTGAGGCCTGGCTCGGCAGCCCGGTCCCTTACACCACTGACTACGTCGCATATACCAATGGCTGGTCAGCTGACTTCAATCCTGACCAGTGGCTGACGCAGCCCTGGGGTACCTGGGTTAAGGCGCAACCAGGCCGTCGGCTGGTACTGGGCCTGCCGATGCTCGAAAACAGCAATTACGGCCAGTTCGACCAGGGTGCCTCCGGTGCCTTTGACCCCTACTTCACCCGCCTGGCAAATGCCATGGTCGCCAATGGTATCGGCAACTCTATCATCCGCCTCGGCTATGAAGCCAACTGCGACACCATCGGCCCCTGGCAGGCTACCGACAACCCCGCCGGCTACGTCGCTGACTTCCGGCACATCGTCCAACTGATGCGCGCCACGCCCGGCAGCAACTTCCAGTTCGACTGGACGGTTTGCAGCGGCTGGCAGAGCAACCACGTCCTGAGCTCTTTTGCCGACTTCTACCCCGGTGACGACGTCGTCGACATCATGGGCATCGACCAATACGACGTCAAGTGGCAAGACACCACGGTCACTGCCGCCCAGCGCTGGAGCTATAATGTCAGCCGCTACATGGGGCTTCAGGATCAAAAGAACTTTGCAGCCTCACACAACAAGCCGGTCAGTTTCCCGGAATGGGGGCTCTACAAAGCCGGAGACAACTTCGCTGGTGGTGGGGATGACCCCTACTTTATTGATCAGATGGCTGACTGGATCGCTGCCAGTAACACCGTCTATCAATCGTACTTTAACCTCAACTGGGGTGGCGGCGTCCTCAGTGACTTCCCGCTAGGTCAGGCCGAGTACAAGCTTCGCTTCGGGGCAACCACCAGTACTTCGACGACCACAACCACCACCACTACACCCCCAGCTACCGCTGACACCACCGCGCCGTCCGTCGGCTTCGTGTCGCCGATCAACGCCACCGTCAGCGGCATCACCACGCTGCAGACACAGGCTTCCGATAATGTCGGTGTCAGCCATGTTGACTACTACGTCGATGGCACCCTTGTAAACAGCAGCTCCGTCGCACCATACAGCTACAGCTGGAATACCACCAGCGTCCCGAATGGCAGCCACAGCTTGGTCGCCAAGGCCTACGATGCCGCCGGCAATGTCGGCAGCGCCACCATGGCCATCATGGTCAGCAACAGCACCGCGACCCCACCACCCGCAGCCACCACCGCACCAAAAGCTTCGATAGTGTCACCCAGCAGTGGCTCAAGTGTCGGCGCCAAAGTCAGCATTAGTGCCAAAGCCACCGACAATGTCGGTGTCAGCCGCATCGATGTCTATGTCAACGGTGTCCTCAAGCAAAGCTTCAGCGGCAGTAGTGCCAAATACGGCTGGAGCAGCAAGACCATGACCACCGATACCGTCACCTTCAAAGCCTACGATGCCGCCGGCAATGTCGGCAGCGCCAGCCTCAAGCTGGTCCCGGTCATACCCGGCACCTACTCAGTCAGCTATCTCTAGTCCCAGCGCGCTTCCTGCTTGAGGCCCGGCATGTCACGAATTTCGATCTGTCGGCCAGGTGATAGCCAGCCCTTGGTGGAAAATTCCGCCAGGGCCCGAGTAACCGTCTCCCGGGCCATACCCAGCGTGTCGCCCAGATCCTGGTGGGTCATCGGCAAGGCGATTTTGGTTTTATCGCCTGTAGGTACGCCGAAAGTGTTGGCCAAATAGACCAGCTGGTGGGCAATCTTACGATTAGCCGCTTTTTGCGACAAGCTTTCCAGACGGTGAATATACGAATCCAAGCGCAGGCCGGCAGCATAGAACAGGTCTTTGTAGATCAGCGGATTGGCCTGCATGGCACCCAATAGCTTGTCGTGGTTGATGACATAAAACTCGAGCTCGGTCATGGCCTCGTAGTAATAGGTTTCCGGTCCACTATACATATTCATATTAAATATGGCCTTGTACACCGGCGTCAGCGGGAAGATATCGCCCGGGCCGTATAGCACTTGTATGCTTTTCTCTCCGTCCTCGGTGATGCGGTAGCGCTTCACATTGCCGCGCTTGATCAGGTACAGTAAGGTTTCGTCTTCAAAGGCGCTGACTACCTGGCCTTTTTGGACCAGATAATGCCGGCCGTCGAGGATCAATCTATACAAATCAGATTCGGTACGCTTGTAGTCCATAGTCGTAATATACACCTTGGCCTCGAGAATACTAGCGCAATTTTGACTTTTTTGGATTATTGTTGTATTTTTACGCATATGACCGAGTTCGGCTCCGATACCCCTGAAATCCGACGCCCCGTCCAAACGAACTGGGATGCGCACTACAATCAGACCGATGGCGCGCTCAAAGTTGCCCGCCGCCGTGAGGTCTATAGTTGCCTCCCCCCTGGAGAAAAGCCGGTTTATTTTGACCAGGTCATCATTGAGGCAGCTGAGACAGCCGGTCTGAGCGAAACCGCCACGATTCTCGATATTGGCTGCTCGTACCCCTTCGATCTCAAACGTTGGCAGGAACAGAGTATTGCACGCGGCATGCTGTATCGGACCTTCATAGGCATTGAGCCGAATATCATGCAGGCCGATGGTCTGAACTATTGGCAGCCGATGCCTGCTGCCGAGACTACTACCCACCCGCTTGGACGTCTGGCACTGACGCGCGAAGGCGTCATGTTCAAGGGCATCCAACTCATCAAAACCGATGCCAATAACTTACTCCAAGAGCCCGGCACTGTCGACCTGGCGGCCTTTAATTTTAGTTTTTATCACATTGCGAAGGAGCTGCAGCGGCCGGCACTCGATGAAGTCCGGCGGGCCCTCCGCAAAACTGTCGATGATCAAACGAAGGTTGCTGGCATGCTGGCGATCAGCACCAGTGGTAACGACAATAAAGCCCATATGCGGCACAATGAGCTGAAGATTGCCAGCTTGCTGTCACGGGCACTTGGCAGCCTGGTGGTTCCGCCCGAACCGCTGAACGCCGGATTTACCACCGAAGACGCCGAGCAGTTACTGCCTGAAGTGTTCGAGCATGTCTACAAATACGAGCACCCCAGCGGCCGGATCGTCATCAAAAACAAACGCGAACTGGCCATCCTCATGGACGCCTACCGGACGCTCCGCGACAAATACACTGACCCGCAAGGACAGGCGCCGAGCGAGCAAGCGTTCGAGTCGGCGCTGCGAAAAATCGTCAAGACAGAGTACGACAGCGCCCGGGCTGAAAAGCGCTATGTCGAAGACACCTTACGGCAGGCCGCCTTCATCGCCTCGGACACCCCTAAGCAGATGCCAGCCGGTTTCGTCGACATTAGTCGTTAGTGTGTAAGTATCCTTACAGTTTTATTGCTGTTGACCGCGCATACTCCGGTTGTGCCCTCATGCGCGCATGATGCCATAGCAACAAACACCATCGCAATATTTGTTAAAATATTTAATTCATGGTAAAACAATGCTATGTTCAAGCGAATAGGGCGCCTGTTGCCCTCTTCGCAACGTGCGCTCGCTGTCTTACCCCTCTGGATCGCCTGCCTCATTTGGATGTGGGGCTGGTGGCTCAGCGACGTTACCATTGTGACGCCAATTCTCTTCATCCCGCTGACGATCGCCTTACTGTATGAGTTTGCCCTGCTACCAAGCATCTTTTTGTACTTTTTGTTCCGTATCAAATACCCTGCCCGCAGGATCGCTCCCAAAGGTAAAAAAGTCGCCGTTATCAGTCTGTGCGTTCCCACCAGTGAATCACTCGATATCGTCGAGCGCCAGTTGGCAGCCATGGCGGCTATCGACTACCCGCACGACAGTTGGATACTGGACGAAGGTAAGGATGTTCGCATTAAACAACTGGCCCGTAAGTATGGCGTCAAGCATTTCAGCCGTAAGGGCATCGACCGCTATAACCAGCCCGATGCCCCTTTCAAAGCCAAAACTAAAGCCGGAAATGTCAACGCCTGGCTGGAACATACCAAGCGTATGGGCTACGAATTTTTCGTCCAGTTCGATATTGATCACCTCGGAAAGCCCAATTACCTCAATAAAACTCTCGGCTATTTCCGTGATCCTGAAGTAGCCTGGGTGCAAGCGCCCTCGGTATATGGCAACCACGAACATTGGACAGCTCGCGGCTCCTCAGAGCAGGAGCTGGTCTTGCAAGGCCCGCTGCAAATGGGGTTTTACGGCCACAGCCAAACACCGTTTATCATAGGGTCGCATTGCACCTACCGCACTCGCGCCATAAGTGAAATCGGCGGCTTCCAGCCGACCCGCGCCGAGGATCACCTCGACACGGTCATGCTGGCCAGCCGTGGCTACCGCGGCGTATTTCTACCAGAAGTCATAGCCGTTGGTGACGGGCCGGAAAACCTGGCAACCTACCTGAACCAGCAATTTGCCTGGGCCTACAGCATGTTTCAGGTCCTGACGCTTCACACGCCAAAGCTCATACGCACCATGCCGTGGTGTAAACGCTTCCAGTTCCTATTTTCGCAGACCTGGTACCCCCTGTGGTCGCTCTCGTATTTCGTAACCTTTATTGTGCCGGTCATATCCTTACTTGCCGATCGGTCCGTTACCCATATGCGGGCCCACGATTTCGTCTACCACTTCGTGCCGCTGTTTGCCTGCTCATTCCTGGTTTGGTGGTCTGCACGGCCGGTGATGCAGCCGGCTGGCATAGGCCTGACCTGGCGGGGCATGCTCCTGCATGTCGTACGTTGGCCGATAGTCCTGAAAGCGGTGTTGAGCGCGACTTTCCGCGTTAAAAAACCTTATATGATCACCCCCAAAGGCCAACGCCTTGACGAAGCCCCTCGTATCGACGTCTACCGCCCATTCCTGTTACTCGGCCTCACGAGCTCCGCGTCAGTACTGATTGCTGGGCAGCTATACCGGTCGCACATCATTGCCAGCCAGATACTGTTTGCCCTGATCAATGCGCTGTTCATGCTAGTGATTTGTACTGTCGACCTAGATTTACAATTGCGAACCCCGGCGGTCAGATTGGTCCGACTCAGCCAGAGCTGGCTGCAGCCGATCGGCGCCACGCTAGGCTTAGCCGTACTGCTCAGCACGGCCGTAATCATCTCACCGCCTGTCAGCAACTATGCCATCGAGCGGTTTGCGCCCGCTTCGTTGAGTTTCAGGCCGGCAGTTGCTCTGATGCCAACTGGCCAAGCACCACAGGCTACGCTCGAGCAACAAATCAGTGCTCTGGCCGCCAGTGGCGCGCCAACGCCCACTGTCGGCATCTACAATGTCACGCGCTTCGTGCCTTCCACCGCGCCATATATCCGACATAGTTTTGTCGACTGGCGTGATTCGCGAGAGTTGGCAAAACAGATTCTGATCAGTGAACGAGCCGGCGATACGCCGATGGTCACTATCGAGCCGCGCGGCGATTATGATGGTGCCCGGCTACTGACAGACATCGCTAATGGTAACTATGACAAGCGCCTCGACAGTCTGGCCAGCACTATTCATGCATCTAACCGTCCGGTTTATATCCGGTTCGCGCACGAAATGGAGTTAGCCGATCTCTACCCCTGGTCGGGGCAGGATCCGGCACTCTATATCCCGGCCTACCAACATGTCATCGATCGCTTCCGACAACAAGGCGCAACCAATGCCCGCTGGATCTGGTCACCGGCCGGCAATGTCGGTGCTACGGACTATTATCCGGGCGATGACTATGTGGATATTATCGGTGTAACCATACTCTACGATCGCTATTTTTATCCTGATTTTGTGCCGAATTTTGATGATCTGGCAGCCGGGCGTGCCTACCTCCAAACGCTTGGTAAACCGGTCTGGATTACCGAATTTGGTGCTGGCCGCGCCGATCCTGCAGTCCAGCGAGACATAACTAGCCAGGCCCTGAGTCGCTTCCAGGCTGACGGCTTCAGCGCGCTAGTGTACCTCAATATCACCGATTCCAATGTCGCCGGCCCAGACTACCGCTTACCGGATCTAACTGTCTTCGGGGATCTGTTTAAACGCCCAGTGTCTACTTTGCCGACAATTCGGCCCATTATCCGACCAAAACTACACTTAGTGTTGCCTCACATCCCGATGGACTTCCGTCTAAAACCGACTCTGTAGTCCAGGTAACCACAGCCACTCGTCGTCTTGACAGAGGTATACCGAAGTTTATACTTATGCTTAAGATGGGAGTAAGATAAAGATATAAAAGGAGTCCTGCTATGACCAAAGTAATGCTGGTGGAAGATGATCCGCTGATTATCCGCCTTTACGACAAAACACTCAAATTGGCCGGCTATGAAGTCGAGAGCGCCGATAACGGCCTTAGTGCGCTCGAACAACTTCCACACTACATGCCGCAGATCATCCTGCTCGACATCATGATGCCGACCATGAACGGCGTCGAATTCCTGAACAATATGAAAAAAGATGCCAGCGTCGCCAGCATCCCGGTCATCGTCTTGACCAATGTGGCCGATAGTGACGTCACCATGTCAGCCGTCGATGCCGGAGCCGCCCTGGTGCTGATCAAAAGCCAGACCGAACCTGACGATGTCGTCGCCGCCATCCAACGCGTATTGAACGGCGAAATCCTCCAGGAATCCACCCTCGATTTCGAGGAGCAGACCCCGGAAGAAGCCGCGCCAATTCCTGATGCCATCCCTGAAGAACCGGTCACCGAAGGCACGGAGCCATCACCGGGTCAGCCGGTCTAGGACTGATAGCGGTGGGGCTAACTGATCCGTCGAATTACCACCAGCTGCTGCAGGTCCAACTGCAGGCCGCCGGCGTGGACGTTACTGAGCTGGCACTCACGCCACTGCTCGGTGCAATCAGCGAGAGCTATACTCGCTTCGACAATACCCTCAAGCACCGCACCGACCAGCTGATCGCCTCGACTTCCCGCGCCTACTCTTTCTTGGATAGCATTCACAAGGGCTTCATGATGTGCGATACCAGCGGCGAAGTCGTCCTGACCAACAATTCGCTACGCGACATAATGCTCAGTAAAACCGAGGGCCATGGCAGTGCCGCAAGTTTCACGATGGATACCATTGCTGCCTTGTTTCAGCCCGAGCTCGATATCCGACGTCAGATCGACGGCATCCTGCAAACCGGTCAGCCCACCGAGCAGGCCGCCGTGACCTTCGGAACCCGCATCCTGCGCCTGAATTTTGCACCACTGGTCAGCGATGCCACGAGTACCGTCCAGGAGCTGCTGGGTGCGGTCGTGCTCGTTGAGGATATCACCGAGCAGAAAGTCCTAGAACGCTCCAAGGACGAATTCCTGTCGATTGCCTCGCACGAGCTGCGCACCCCGCTGACGGCCATCCGCGGTAATGCCTCCCTGATCAAAAAGCACTACGCCAACAGCATTTCGGAGCCCGACGTGATTGAGATGATCGACGACATCCACGAGGGTTCCGTCCGGCTGATCGGCATCGTCAACGACTTCCTGGACGTCGCCGCCATCGAACAGGGCAAGATGAAGATGGTACCGGCCGAGTTTGATCTCGCCGAACTTATCACCGAAGTTGTCCACGAACTGGAAAACATGTGCGCCGAGAAGCATATCCAGCTAGTCAGCGATCCGTCAGTCGCCACCACCCCACCCGTGTACGCCGATCGCCTGCGCATCAAACAGGTTATCATCAATCTGGTCGGCAACGCCGTCAAATTCACCGAAGAGGGCTCGATCACGATTGCTACCCGGTTTGGCGACAATCATGTCAGCGTCACCGTCACCGACACCGGTCGTGGCATGAGCGAAGAAAGTCAGAAACTGCTGTTCCGCAAGTTCCAGCAAGCTAGCAGTAGTCTGCTCACCCGCGACACCACCAAAGGTACCGGCCTCGGCCTCTACATCTCCAAACTGATCGTCGAACTGTCCGGCGGCACGATTAATTTGATAAGCTCGACTGAGGGCAAAGGCAGCACTTTTGGCTTCAATCTCCCGCGTCAGGCTCCCGTACCCACTCCGTAAGACTCTGCAGATAAACACGATACGATATGTGACAAGCACCACATTGTTATGCTGCAGTGTGCTACAATGAGCGCATCAACCAGCGAGGATGTACCCCGTGCCCGTGCCAGAACCCATATCAGTCACCAGTCCCGTCGATTCAATAACCGACTGGTTTTCTGTACTTATCGACGAGTGCGAGCCTGACGAGAAACTAGACCTGCTGACCCGTGACGCCGCCAAAGTCTTCGGCGTCTCAATGGTCATGATCAACTTGGTGACAGATGATGAAATTGTCTTCAAAGCCTGTGTTGGCGAGACCCAGGGCAAGCGCATCGCCCGCTCCGGTGCTTTCTGTTCACTAGCAGTTACAACCGAACAGCCGCTGATGGTCCCTAACGCCCTGATTGACCCCCGCTTCAAAAACTACCAACTGGTTACTGGTCCCGCCGGTGTCCGCGCCTACCTCGGCAAATCCCTGCACGCTCCTGACGGCTCACTGATCGGCACATTCTGCTTGTTTGACACCAAACCGCGCACCTTTAGCGCTGAAGAAGTCGAGCTACTCACCGATTTCGCCACCATGGCCGACGAACAACTGGCCCTTATCCTGTCCGGTCGTCGCTAAGCTTTCGGCGGCATCGACTCTAATAATTCTTGCTCTTCTGGGCTCAGAGCTGTTTGGGTGACATCCGCAAAATTGAATCGCTCGGTTAAATTCCGGCCATCGACAACAGCGACATACTTCCAGTCACAAGCCCGCACGTCATAATTAGCTAATAGGGACGCCCGTAAGCCGGCGCGCGTTTCAATCGGCGCCTTTCGGTATAAGCGCTCTGCTTCCGAAGCTTTAGGCTGATTTCGGAAGTTGCCGCGCTCGCGCAATTTGTAGCCCCACCCAAGCCGCATTGGCTCTAAAGTGCCCGCTGTGGCACTGATTTGACGATAATCATACTTAAGATCCGCAGCCCGACTTTTGACGTCTTTCATAGTCCGTTTGATGCCCCGCGCCTGGTCGCGGTCAACGTTTTGTTTGATGCGATCAAATTTGGCCGCCCAGTCTGCCCGGTCAGCCAGCAAGCCGATCGTAGCGTCACCACGGAGAATTTTTCGGAAGTCAGTGCAATACTCATAGAGTTCTTCCGCAGTCCAAACAAGCTCTTCAGGAATCTCATCAACATACTTTGGAAGGTCCGTTAAGAAGAGCTCAGCCAGGGTTTGTTGAAAATCAACCGCGCGCCTGCCAGCCTCATGCATACCCAGCGTGCCGTCACGGTTGATATAGACTCGATTCATCACTTTTGCTTCCTGGATTGCATCCCCTTCATGCACGCCTCGGAGACGCATGCTAATATCCGGTATCTGCGCCAACGCGCTTACCATAGCGACGCTACCAATTCTCATGCGAACTGCCCAGTCGGATACATTGATATCACTACAGCGGATCTCCATGCGCGGCGTGCCTTCATCATTGGTGAATCGTAGCATTGACCCGACATAGTCATAGGCTATAACATGCTGTAAGCCGCCAATCTTTTGGGCGAAATCCAATCCCCCGCCACGGATATTACCCGCTCCGGTAACAAAACTTCGGCTGGCCAGGTGGCCTAGTAGCTGCGGCTTTACAAAATCCCGGTGCAAATAGTTGGTTCGACGATCCAACCCATAATTATCGTGACATGCTTTGCGTGAGCCATGTGAGTCTACGACGCGACGATGTGAGCGGGCCGTGATCGTGCGTCCGGTTTCGGCGGACATTTGCGTGACATATGACTCTACAGTCTTAATCAGCAACTGTTCACCGGCACGGATTGCAACATTCAGTTGCGATGGACTGATACATTCCGCTGTAGCGCGTTCCACATTCGTGTCAAAGGCGGTACCAACTGCCCCACCGGCGTAAATTTTGGAGCCGTTCAATAAAAATAGCTCGCGGCCGCGGTTTGTACTCTGTAATTCTGTCGGCACAAAACGCCGTAACTGACTTGCCAGCAGATACGGCTCATCCATTTCTCCAGAATAATCATCCATCAAGCCACTTTCTTCTTCGTTGCCATAGGCCAGCGGGAAGATAGTATAGTCAGGCTTAATGAGTTGCGGCGCACCGGTTTCGGACATAATGTATCCAATAGTACCCCATTGTTCGGCCCTAGACAAAAGCGTTATAGCTGGGCTTCGTAGCAGACGCAGCCGGAGATGCCGGCGGTAGCTGAGTGTTCGGTGCCGCGTGGCAGGTCGAGAGCGTCACCGGGCTGTAAGCTTAACTTTTGGCCGCTCACTTCGAAGACGATTGAGCCTTCAGCGCAAAACAGTTTTTTGTCGTAGTCGTGGACATGGCCCTGAAAGACCTGGAACTCGTCGGCAGTCCAGCGCTCAGTGGTCAGGTTGCGGGCAGCAAGGAATTGGTGGAGTTCTTCTTCAGCCGATTCGTAGTCGCGCGACCAGCGGTATTTTTTGAGTTGCATCAGAGCATAGTACTAGTTATGGAAGTATCCGGCAATCAGCAGGATCATCACAATACCGCCGAGTGTGCGACGGGCCGGGCTTTCGCCGGCTTTGATTTCCAGGTAGGCCCAGGTGAACAACGCAGCTTTTGACAGGTCGCTGAAGCCGCGGTGGGCCGTGCTCGAACCGAACACTTTGGCAAGCACCAGAAAAACCGCCCAGGCAATCAGCGGGATGTTAGGGATTTGGATGAGTTTAACGTTACCGTCTTTGTCGTGGATAAAATCTGATAGGTGTTTCATGAGTCTTATCATACATACAACGTTGATGGATGAGAGTACAATATCCTACAGCAATAACATCTGGAGGTCCGCTATGCTTCACGATTCACCGGCATTTAATGGTTTTTCTGCCAATAATTTAGCGGCCACCCAGGAATTCTATGGCCAGACGCTGGGACTTGATGTCACTGCCAACGACATGGGTATGGTCGAAATCCATCTCGCCGGGCGCGAGACGCCGATCGTCGTTTACCCTAAAGATGACCATCAGGCAGCGACCTATACCATCCTCAACTTCCCGGTTGATGATATCGAGCAGGCCGTCGACGAGCTGGCCGCCAAAGGCATCAGTTTCGAGCAATATGAAGGCATGACTGATGATAAGGGCATCGCCTGGGGACTCAAAGTTAACCGCGGGCCGAATATCGCTTGGTTCAAAGACCCGGGCGGCAATATCCTGTCTTTGCTACAGGATCACTAGAATTTGTACGGTGGCAGTGCCAAAGCGACTACTGTTGCAATCGTAGCGTACATGAACATCTGACGATACATTTTGGAAGTTTTGAGCTTGTCCATGGCTAGGGCGGCTTTGTCGGTAATGGTTGCAGCTTTGCTGCTACCCTCTTCAGCGTTGTGTTGACCAGCGGCGGCATAGCCGACACAGAAGTGCTCTTTGGCCTGGATATAGCCAGAGGCCGCCAGTAAGGCAGGTAAAAACAGCGCCAGCTTCAGGTACGAGCTCAGGCCGAGGGCGACTATGGCCGCCAGCAGCACAACGAAGATGACGGCGCCAGTGTGGCCGACATTGCGGCGGTAGGCGATTTCTTTGGTGTTGATGTTACATACGCCAGGAACGTAGGCAGGTGTGGATGTATTCATGGCGACAGTATAGCAGATAGTTAATCTACTTAACAATATGCTTGGCGAATAGCGTTTCGCGGTGATGGAACAGCAGCGTCGCCAGTAGCAACACTTCAGAAATGAAACCGCCGAGGAAAGCCAAGTCGAAGGCATGCCCTTCACGCTGCTCTACCTCCTTGAGATTGCGTCCCGCCAATACATAATAGTTCCTGGAGCTGGTTGTGACGGCGGCGATGCGTGTATCCGACTTGGGTTGCCAGCTAATGGCGTAATAATCACGTCCTTCGGCTTGCTTGAGGATACCCATGGGCGCCTTGGCCAATTTGTTATCGAGATAGCCCGAGCCGGCTATTGGCTTACCAGCCTTGTCATAAATGATAATGAAGCTCGCTAAACTCGATTCCATATCAACACTTCCCGTTCGTAAATCCGAAGGGATACTTTCTTTGTTGAGTGCGGCGGCCGTGTCTTCGGCCAGTTGAATCTGTGGGTCGTTGGCCGTAGCCCGCTCTGATTGTTGGACAGCTCCGTAGATCGTACCAAACATAACGAGAATGATGAGGGCGATGCCGATCCAGGGCATTAGGTGTTTCATAGCAGTATTATACGCTCGAATATGCTATAACGTAGCTATGGATAAGCGTAAGAAATATACTCTGTTTGGCGGCATCGCCGCTGCCCTGCTTGTCATCTTCGGCGTAGCCGTCACATTCGGCATTTCGGATGTACCCACGCCGGTAGCTCCGAGGCAGACAGCCCATACGACGACCGTCCTTGCTAAGCCCGCCGCTCCGACCGTGAAATCGGTCGGCCCCCAGCTCGATACCACCAAAAACTATGGCAATAAATACGCCAACAACCTCCTGCCCGTCGGCGACGGCAAATACGTCACAGACGCGCCAAAACAAGGCTATGTCTATGCGTGCAGCAACTACGCGACCAACCTCGGCCAGAGTCAGGGCGGTGCCGGCGTCCGCGGCCCGTGGTTCACCAGCAACAACACGCAGTACGATGTCAGCAAAAAGGCCCACGTCGGTGGCAGCGTCACCTGGCAGGCATCGTTCAGCAACACCGTCAGTGGTACCACGCGCACTATCACCACCGATGACTTGCCTTCGCACCCGACTGGCGTCTTCCCTATCATGACCACTGACCCCGCCTACGCCTACGACCGTAATCCCAACAAAATCGCTACTCAGACGCTCAGCTACAGCCTTAACACCGATCCGACCTATGGTACCCCGAACTGCATGGGGGGTGAGGTTGGTATCATGCTGACCGGCGTAGCGCTGTTCAGTGCCTTTGACGCAGGCGGTCGTGATGCGGGCGCCTGGGAAGTCCAGGACAGCTGCGGCGGCCACCCGCAAAAGGACGGCGAATACCACTACCACACCCTCAGCAGTTGCATCAAAGATGTCAGCGTCAAAACCATCCTCGGCTATGCCCTCGACGGCTTCCCGATTACCGGACCCACAGTAGCGCCAAACAATATTTTGACCACGAGCGACCTCGATGAATGCCACGGCATCACCAGCGATATCATGGTCGGCGGCAAGACCGTCAGCAGCTACCATTACGTCATGACCCAGGATTTCCCCTACTCCGTCAGCTGCTTCCGCGGCACGCCGGCACAGCGCCCGGCCCCACGCGGATAGCCGCAAATCTAACAGATTAGGGTATACTGTTTTGACGCTATGATTCTGTCTATCGATATCCGCGAAAAATCTTTTGGTGATAAGGTCCTGTACACGGACCTGGCTTTTAGTATTGAAAAAGGTGAGAAAGTCGGGCTGATCGGCCGCAATGGAACCGGTAAATCGACGCTCTTCAACATGATCACCGGCGATGACACCGACTATCAGGGTGAAATCAATCTCAAACGCGGCAGTATCATTGCCAGCTCGCGCCAGGAGCACCACGGCCACGAGCACAAGACCGTCATGGAATATATCCAGGGCGATTTGCCCGAGTACGCCAAACTGTCACACATCCTCGACACCTACCCTGCCACCATGGGCGATGATATGCGCAAGATGCATGTCTATTCCGAAGCATTAGAGCGCTTCAGCAGTCTCGGTTACTTCCAGGTCGAGGACGAGATCACACAGGCGTTTGAGGATTACCAGCTCGATCCGGCCAAGCTGCACGGTACCATCGCCGAGCTGTCTGGTGGCCAAAAACGCATGGTCGAGCTGATCAAAGTCCAGCGCTCACGGGCCGACATCGCTCTGATCGACGAACCTACCAACCATATGGACTACATCGCCAAGCAGGCTTTCGCCAAGTGGCTGGGCGGCGTTCAGGAAGCCGTACTGGTCATCACCCACGACCGCGATGTGTTGCAGACCGTCGACCGTATCATTGAGGTCCGTGACGGCCGGGCTTTCTCATTTAAGGGCAACTATGACCAGTTCCTGAAAACCAACTCTGGCCAGATCACCGCCCAGGTCAACGAGTACGACCTGACCCAGCGCCGCATCAACAACCTCAAGGAAAACGTCATCCGCTTCCAGCGCATGAAGGAAAAGTCGCGCGACCCGGGCACTATCAAGCGCTTCAAGAACCAGGAAATGCAGGCCCGTGCCGAGCTAGCAAAACTGTCACAAGCCGAAAAACCGTCATTCTGGATTGACCAGGAGTCAGTCGGCGATTTGAGCACCAAGATGACGGTGGCTTATGAGAAGTACAAAGCCCGCAATATTCGCCTGCATCACGATAATAAGCTGGCCGAGGGGCCGTCGCGGATGCTGATCCAAGGCGTCAAACTATCGCTAGGCTACGATGACACCCCATTGTTCAGTGACCTGACCTTTGCCGTCCAGACCGGAGAGCGGCTGCGCTTGCACGGCCGTAACGGCGCCGGCAAATCAACACTGATCAATGCCATCATGACCAAGTCTGAGGGCGCGGCCGCACCATCACAGCAGTTTGGCGGCCACTTGATAGTCGATAATCACCTACGCATCGGCCTCTACGAACAGGAGATCCACGAAAAGTACCTGCCGCTGATGCTGCGCGACGCCATCGAACAGATGCTGGCCGACAAAGATCTACCAGTGAACGAGCAAAAGGTGAAGCAACTATTGGGTGACTATCTCTTCAATCCAGCCACCGATGGCGACGTCCCGGTTGAGCGCCTCTCCGGTGGCCAAAAAGCCCGCTTCCAGCTAATGCGGATGCTTGCCAATAACCCTGAGCTTCTCATTCTCGATGAGCCAACCAACCACCTTGATCTACCTTCTATCGAAGAGCTCGAAAACACGTTGCTCGATTTCAAGGGTGCCATCGTCTACGTCTCGCATGACAGCTACTTTGCTGACAAATTCGGCGGTGAAACGCTGACCATCGGGTCCTAAATATGTCTTAAACGTAAAAAGCGCCTCTCGCAGATGGCGCTTTTTAGGACTTCTCAAAACTCAGTCTTTTTCGTGCTCGAAAGCACTTATGAATATTGTACCATAGATTTTTTTCGTGCAAATGATCTGTTAGATTTACATGTTGTGATTTTGCTTACGTGTTCTACGACCTCTGTAAATTGCCGAAAAAAATACATGTCATAATAAGTTTTTTGCTTTAAGATTAGCAGATTACGCCGGACGAGCGCATACTGTAGGCAATACGTTCGATAAAACCTGAAATGAGTCAGTATGTCCAAGGATCGCGGCCGCAAAGAAGTCAAAAAACCTAAGATGCCCAAAGTAGCGTCCTAGCTATGGCCGTCTCCCAAAAGGCATTATTTGCCGACACAGAAGCCGGCTTGCTTATTCGCGCCAAGCTCGAGGCCATGTTCGCCGACAGCACCTATACGACCGAGAGTGGCTATCACGTTAATATTGATCTTCATCCCGAAAATAAGATCGGCTTCGTTGACAAGCACATGGATTACCTGAACACCCACAAGGGCGTGAACCCTGATTACTACCTCTCGAACTTGCGTCTGATGACGCGCCGCCGCTAAAGTCACCTATAGTGCAGTTTCCTCAATCGAAGGAGAGCTGATTTACTTGGCGACCAATTACTGGTGCAATTTTTAGAAACGCGATAGAAGCTATAGGGGCTGAAGAGCCGTTTATGAATGAAGAAAATCACGCCAGAATATTATTAAACACGTCGCTGGAAGCGGATATGATTACCGTCAGATTGTAGTTTTTGGACCATCGGAGTGATCTATCACGATCAAAAAATGCCCGTTTTATTAAAATCTAAGCTCTTGCCGCCATTTAGAAATTGTGTCATCATTCCAATAACTTGCAGGGACGGTAGGGATATTCAAAGTGACGCGATTAGCTAAATACGCCTGATGTCCAGGGAGCTCATGTCGGATAACAGGATGAACGCCTTGGCTAAACGGAAAACGATCAGCGTCTTTTGACCAGAAAACATGATCACCAATTGCTGGATAGCCCAATGAAGAAAATTTCCAGAGTTTACTGCCTTTGAGCTTCTCTAAGGAAGTGTGGATCAGTTCTACCTTATAAGAGTACCAAGATATTTCTGTGGCATATTCGGGCACTTCGAATAGGCGAAAAGCTTCCGGATAGTCCGACAATATGCCACTTATGACCTCAACAGCCCTTTTACGATCGTTGATGAAACGAGGCACAATATCAATGAGGTTACGGGCAGTCACAGCACTGAATGGACTCATGCGCATATTCAACCCATAACCGGAAAAGTCTACCTCGCCATTGGTGTCAGGGCTGTTAAAGGACCCGGGTGAAGTAATATCCTTCAGGCGCTCAAACAATGCACTATCATTGGTCACCACTAGCCCACCTTCACCAACTGATATCATCTTTTTGCGTTGGAGTGATGCAAAACCTGCATCGCCGTAACTACCAACATAGCCGTCCTTGTACTTTGAGTAGTGAGCGTGTGAAAAATCCTCAATCAATAATATGCCGATGGATTTACAAAAATCAGCGATAGGAGCAATGTCTGCCGGCACCCCCCACATATGGACAACAATCACCGCCTTAGTCTTGTCGGTTACGTTCTGCTGTATGCTTTCCAGAGTTATATTGCCAGTTTGCCCATCGATATCAGCGACTACCGGCGTCGCCCCAAGGTGCACTAGTGGCGTGACGGCCCGTATAAATGTCATACTGGGCACGATAACTTCATCACCAGGCCGAACACCTAACCCTAAAAGAATCGCATGTAGTCCCGCCGTGCCGCTGGCTGTAAAAATACCATGCGCAGACCCCAACTTTTTAGCAAATTTTCTAGGAGTCTCAGTATAAATGTCTCCCAGATTCCAATCATTAAATGTTCTGCCCGATAAAAATGCCGTAAGATCATCGGCAACAGACTGGTTGTAGACTGGCCAGAGATAGGGATTCAAATCCGTTGGCTCTTTAAAGTCTGCTTTGGCCAACACTTCTGAAATCCTCTTAATGTTGGAACGACATTCTGGCGTAGTATGTAATGATTCAATTTTGTCGACTGCATACCAAGCATACTCGTTACTTTCTCCTTCGCCGGGTGTAATATCGACTGATTCGGAGGCTATAGCAACGAATACGAGATCATAATGAAAGTGTTCTTCTGGAACAATCGTGTACTTCTGTATTTCCCATGGCTGCCTACAGACACCTTTCAAAGGATTAAGTACATCTGGGTAAGTTAATAAGGATCCGTCGATACCGAGTTCCTCTGCAACTTCCCGCTGAGCTGATTCAAAATAATCTTCGTTCTCCTCTATATGCCCCCCGGGCGGCAGGAGGAAACCAAGTTTCTTATGCTTGATAAGCAATGTAAGGCTACCCTCTGGGTTAAATATATAAGTTGTAGTGCAGAAATGTTTTTGAACCATACTAAAATCCTTTAATTATTCCCCCGAACTCATTAATCACCGAGCTAAATTCAGCACTAGTGACCTTACCACTGCAGAAAATTTTCTCTAAGGCTTTTATATGCTTCCCCTTAAGATCATAGCGTCCCAGCCTCAACATACCCGACATTTGTAAGGTATACATCATTTTCTCCTGAACATTGATAACCGGCACTATAACACTGTTACTGCTGACGCTAGCTGCAGCCCCGATTAGGCGGGTGGCTTTCGATTTTTCTAAGGTCTTAGCCTCATAGTCAGCGAGTCGCTCGTAGCACAGTTGAAGGTACTGGTCATAGTCAATTCCATAATGTGCCTGTAGAAATCTGAAACTGTAAAGGTCTGCAACAATATCAACATAAAAACCCATTTGACTTCCGAAGTTAGAGCGGATTGCCTTAATAGATTCGAATGACAATATCTGCTGGCAGTAATTATGAAACAGCTGATGCAATATCACATTAGCATTAGCAAGATCATGCTTATTACTTATCCAATCAGGCGATATAAGAATCTGGCTCAGATACATATCGATATCAAAAAATTTAGGTCGATCGCTAATAATTATCTTCGGAATAGGATGCCGTATTTGAAGGAACTTGAAAAAGTTGGTCACCAGTTCATCATAAAAAAGTATTTGGCTGAAGTGCCTACCCGGATTTTCCATGTATTGGAAGGCGTAGAAAGCACCACGATAAATGGGTGTCTCATCGCCTTCCACCAATAGCATACCTAGCTCATCTTTACGGATCAGCGCCATTTCGGAAACCTGCTCATAATCTGGGGTGAAGGTACCTTTAGCCGATACCAGGAATTGTGCCGTCGCTACATCGTGAGCATTGTCCCATTCGAATATGTGAACCATCCCGTATGTACGGTCAAGTGTCAAATTAACTTCACCAAGGTTTTTAACAATCGCATCTGCAATTGTTTCATTTGGGCTCAACAACACCCCCGGGAATTCCCACAAACCCGGGAACAACTCTCTATCATCCCGTCGTTTTTGGATATAGATACTATCTCTTTCGACATCCACGATAATAAGGTCGATAACAACGTCTGCATACTTATCCAATAACTGGCGTGTGGTCGGCAGTGTAAGACGTGGAATGTCAGGCTTCATGATCTGGTTCTTTGTGGCGGTTACCGTGTTTCAGTAGGCTTACATAAATTGCATGATCTTTGGAAATTGCCTTGCGGTAGCAGTTTTCAATGATTTTCATATCTAAAACATTAGTCGTATGATTATCCTCAAAACCTATATCTTCACGCACCCGGTGTATGAAAAACTCCAACTGGTTATCAAGGAGCATGCTTTTCGGAGGCGCAACATAACTAAGGGGCTCTTGGCCTTTCAGCTGGATTGTAAGGCCGTCGAGAGAAACTATAATTTCTCCTCGCTCGCCATTGATTGTGAAAGTTTCTTCCTTGGCTTGTTCGGATCGTGACAGGTTTAGGGTGCACTCGACTTCAGGATTTTTGAAATGCATCGTAATAATAGCACTATCTTCAGTGTCATAACTATCGGATTGACCAGGTTCGCTCGTGATGGTGGCTTGTACCTGCTCCGGATAATCGAACCAACCTGTTAGTTGATCGATGATGTGGTATCCCATATCTATTATGACACCTCCGCCGGACAAGCTTGTCTCCGAACGCCATCCGGCTGCCGGCTCTGAGACTCGTAAGTTATAGAACACGTCGCAAGTAATAGGTTCGCCGATAGCAGGCAACATATCCCTGACAATGCGGTAAAGCGGGCTGTATTTACGCTGAGTGCAGGTAAAGCAGAATTTTGAAATATTCGGAATATTGCCAATATGCATAGCCTCCGTGAGGGTTCGCGCAAATGGCTTCTCTTTCATGAATGGAATATTCCTTGAGCAAAGAAATTTCAATGTGTCATAGTAATGATTATGAGGAATGGCAACAATAGCAAAATCGATAGCTGTTCCATCTAATATATCAAGGCTCTCGCCATGTAGTACTGATTTTGCCAGATCAGGGTACATCACCTCAAACTGCTCATGGGCTTCATTGCTCGGATCAATTACGGCTATGATACGAACATCTGACCTACGCAATAGGCTGGGGATATGATCATTCAATGATTGGTTTCCCAGACCGATTATAGCCGCGCGGAGCATGGTTTTGGGTGTTGAGGCGACTATGACTATAATCCTTTCAGGCTTCTGACGAAATTAATGATTTTTTATTTGGACGGAGTCCAGTTGCGGTAAGGGTTCAAAAGGTTCTCATAGGCAATGATTTGTCGTTGTATTGTTTCATATTTTGGCACAAACGTATCGACAATGGAAGTAATATTGGCAACATAGATCAATATACACCCTACTCTGGGATAGGGGTATCGTATATCGGATCATTTTCAGAGGGCTGCACATCTTTATAAAGCTCAAAGCGTTAATTGCAAGCTACTTGCCTCGGCAACCAGTTGTCAAATTGCTAAAAAGGTCTCAGCACTCATAAATCTCTACACTGGGCAGAGCCCAAACCCGAATCCCTCATACCGGCAATAGGCGGCCGGAGCTAAATACAAATCAATTACTAATGTGATTGGGAAATTCAACCAATTATCCTGCAAAAAAGTAAATAAAACATACATGGAGCTCTGCGGCCATATTTCGGGGTAAAAATGTCACCTACCGAGCTTCCTATAGATCACAGGAGAAGATAGTGCTCAGGTTTCTTCAAGAAACATGGTGGGAATGCCTGAAGCGAAGTACAGATTTTTGCTTTAGCTACAAATTGATAACATCAGCGCAAAAATCATTAGGGCCGGCATTGACCTAAACCCACAACATCATCGATGGTTATGCCGCGAGAGCGTTTTCTAGACAACGCTGCATAGTGGGGTTGGTATTAAGACTTGGTATGTCGTCTGAATCGATCCAACGAAATGCATCATGCTCTAATGGATCAAGTTTGACCTTACCCGGCTTGGCAATAACTTTGAAATTTATCTGGCGAACTAGTGGTTTACGGGGAGTCGTATAGTCAAAACCTTCAAATCTACAAAGGACAGTTTCGGCATGAAGCCCAGTTTCTTCGAGAAGTTCTCGCAATGCGCCCATGACAATAGTCTCACCATCATCAACGCCACCACCCGGGAGTTCCCATTCACCAGCCAAAAAGTTGTCATTCGCAGACCGATGCACTACCAGGATTTTGTTTTCAGAATTTACAACTGCTATTCCAGTAGCAAAGTGTGTGACATTCTCTCTTGCTGCCTGTTCACGAATACCGGCTTCATCCAAATTGAAATTGTATTGCTCCATATAATCAGTATACCAGTCCGGTTGTGATACTTTCGTTTTCGTCTTAGACCCCTGTCTCAGCAAATGCTGATACCTTGATATGCTTAGGCAGTAAGAATGCTAAGCCTATTACTGCAGCCAACATTACGTATGCGAAATACATACCAGCTCTGAATGCATGCGCGAAGTTATCAGCACGTGCGTTGCTTACAGCCTTCATAACTGAATCAGTGAGCTGTGTTGAACCATATTTCACCGACGTTAATGATCGGCAACTCGCAGGAGCTTGACTGGCGTCTTTTGCAGATGAATAGTCTACAAAACAACGTTCACTGCCCGCAATAATTTGGGCTTGTACATCCAAAGGGACGTGCTGGGCCGATAATTGCTGCCTGAGTGCGGGGATTTGAGACCGGAAACTTGTCGTACTAGCATGGGATAGCTGACCAAAAAATACCACGCCGATCATTGCAACACCGATTGCACCCCCGACCTGCTGCACAGCATTCAGAAGACCAGAAGCGGAGCCGGCATGCTGGATATCAACATCAGCCAAGACTACGGCAAATAGTGACGCGAATACGAAGCCCATACCGATACCGGTGACGATCTGGCCGAATATCAGTTGCCAGGAATGTGTATCGATCTGGTAGTGCTGCAAAACGGCACTTGTAATAAAGAGACCGACAGCCATGACGAGGCATCCAATCATAGGCGCACGACGACCGAGTTTTGGAATGTACTTCTCACCGAAGATGGCCATAGTAAACGAAATCCCTACTGCCACGGGCAAGCCGGTCAAAGCGGCATGTATAGCACTGTACTCCAGACCAATCTGCAGGATAAGGCTTGATGTTAAAAAATAACTTAGCATTGCTGCCTGAAAAATCAGATTGATACTTAAGCCAGCGCGGAATGGCAGGCTCTTGAACAGTGACGGCACTACCAACGGAGAACCGTCGAGCTGGTCCTTGTGTTTCAGCCATTTAGCGAAGATGAGCAACACTGGCACGGACGCCGCAAGCATCAGATATGTCCACAGTGGCCAGCCGGCGTCGCGACCCTGGATCAGCGGATAAACCAGCAGCCCCATGGCCACCAGGATAATGCCGGTGCCAATCAGGTCGAGCTTCAGAGGGTGATCAGATTTGCCGTCTGGGAGGTATTTGACGGCTAGTAGAAAGGAAATGATCCCGACGGGGATATTGATCAGGAACAGCGGACGCCAGCTCAGACCGGCGATATTAGCTTTTATTAGCAGACCGCCGATCACCGGGCCGAGCGACGCCGCAACACCGGCCATCGCACCGAAGAGGCCATTGATCGCGCCCCGTTCATGCGGCTTATACATCACCTGCATCAGCGACACCACTTGCGGCACCATGAGCGCTGCAAACGAACCCTGGAGCAACCGCGAAGCGACCAGCATGCCCGAATTAACCGACACGCCACTTAGCAGTGAGGCTATCGTGAAGCCAAAGACACCAACCAAGAAGATTTTTTTATAGCCGTAGACGTCGCCCATGCGACCACCAGTGATAAGGAGCAGTGCAAATGTCAGGGCGTAGCCGGCGATCAGCCACTGGATGGTGGCATAGCTGGCGCCAAGGTTAGCCTGAATGGTCGGGATAGCGACATTGAGGATGGTATTGTCGAGCAAATCCATGATGAAAGCCATAGCGACGACCATCATGGCCAGGGTGCGCTGGCGGCTGGTGAATGTCGCTGAATGACTTTGGGCGGAGGTATGTTTAGTGGCCATATGGTTCCTATTGGTTAGTTAGCTGTAGCATATCAGATACGCACCTCTGTTGGCTAGCAGATTCAGCTTGTGAGTTTGCAATTTTTATGCTATGATGTCTCTAACGTTTTATGAATCCGGGTGCTGGCCGCACACAGGCGACCAACAGTAGTTAGTCAAGCAACTCAGAATTCATTCCGACGTTCGCATACTAACTAAGCACATAAAGGATTCTATTTTTATGCCTTACAACAACAATTCACGCCGCCCAAGTGGTGGTTACGGTGGCCGTCGCAAACAAGCTTTCAGCTACCCCAAGCAAAAAAGCCGCGGTCCGGCCAAAGAGTACATCAACCCAAGCCGCTTCATCTCCAAAGCCAAAGAAGTCGAGCCGGTTGTCTACGAGCCAACCCACAAGTTTGCCGACTTCAAAGTCGCTAGCCTGATCCACGATAATCTCGATGCTAAAGGCTTCGTAACACCGTCTCCTATTCAGGACCAGACCATTCCTGCCGGCCTCGAAGGCCGTGACATCGTCGGTATTGCTGACACTGGTACCGGTAAGACGGCTGCTTTCGCCATCCCGATGATCCAGCGCCTGATGGATGACCCGGAAGGCCGCGCCCTGATCATGGCTCCAACCCGTGAACTGGCCCAGCAGATTGAAACTGAATGCCGCAGCATCGGTAAAGGCTCTGGTCTTTCTGCCGCTCTGCTGATTGGCGGAGTAGCTATTGGACCGCAGTTCCGCCAGCTCCGCGCCAACCCGCGTATCATCATCGGCACACCTGGCCGTATTCAAGACCATATGGAGCAAGGCACACTCGACATATCGAACGTCAACATCGTTATTCTCGATGAAGTCGACCGCATGCTGGACATGGGCTTCATCATCCCGATCCGCGAAATCCTCAGCAAAGTTCCTACCGAAGGCCGCCAGTCGTTCTTCTTCTCGGCCACCATGGACCCCCGCGTCCGCGGCATCATCGATGGCTTCACCAGCGATCCGCTGCACGTTATGGTCAAGTCCGGCGAAACCGCCGAATCAGTTGAACAGGACGTCGTCCGCTACCGTGGTCCGCTCGAGAAAATCGACAAACTGCACCAGCTGCTGATCGAAGACCAGGTCCAGAAAGCCGTTATTTTCGATGACACGCAGCGTGCGGTTGAGAAGCTCAGCAATGAGCTCCTGGCCCGCGGCTTCAAGACTGACGCCATCCACGGTGGCAAGAGCCAATCACAGCGCCAGCGCGCCCTCAAGCGCTTCAAAGAAAATGACGTCACCGTCTTGGTCGCCACTGATGTTGCCGCCCGCGGTATCGACATCAGCGACATCACCCACGTCGTCAACTACTCAACGCCTCAGTCCTACAGTGACTACGTCCACCGTGTCGGTCGTGCCGGTCGTGCCGGCCGCACTGGTTACGCCCTGACCTTCATTGAAGGCTAGAGTCGAAACAACTGCAGAACATCATGGGCTTCCGCTAATGGACTCGGCGCTGCCGAAGTTTTCGGCCCAGGTTTTCTATAACTATCTGATGATTGCTGGCTGCGCGACACCTTGGCCTGGCGCTGTACAATGACATACATACGCTCGAGATACCGACCATAGGTCAATTCAATCGAGCAACTTTCACCATCTTTACAGATAACTCCGTCATGCGAAGCGTACGTATTGAAAATCTGCCGTTTCTGCGCACTTTCAGCTTCATCGAGATTTCGTACCAAATAATTCATAGGGTAGCCGACAAAAGTATCAACCTGGGCCGTTGATTGCGCCAAAATGCGTGCTCGCAGCGTCAAAATGCCCACCGCCTGGTGATCGCTATGATCGCCCTGGCTGAGGGCAGTGCCGCTAGTATGGGTATAGATAAGTGCCGGTTTATCCTGGAGGAGCACGGCCGTAATGACCTGCGTCAGCTCTTTGTAGCTGTACGATTCCTGGCCATCAATGGTTCGCAGCTCCTCGCTAGCGGGACCTTTTGAAAGCTTCTCTAGAGAGACATTACCAGTACTAGGAAAGCCTTCACCGTGCACATTGCCGTCGGGTAACCGCAAAAAGACCAGGCTGACGCTGGGCCTCGAGGCCAGGGTACCCACGAGTACCGTATGCTTATCAATCAGAGCTGTGGTATCAGTCCAGATATTGTCGGCATTGGCCATTTCGGCGTAGGCGGCTTCGATACCGCGCTGGCGCCCCATCCAGTAGTTGCTGTCACGACCGTCATCGGCGGCGGTCACATATACCGTGCGTACACAATGTACCGCCATCTGCTTGGCCAGCGACGGATTCATAAACAATAAATCATCATCAGGATGCGCAATGACCACATTGATGGCGCCGGTTTTGCAGTCACCCAGTGTCGGCAATGTCGCGGCCGCCGGTTTTGACTGTAAGGCCACAACCTGGCGCCGATCGATCGGAGAGTGTCGCGGCTTGAGCGAAATATGCCGGTATACCAAAGCCGTACCATAGCCCGGGATCGGAACTTCACGCTGCGGTATGCCAAACTCCTCGATAATAGCCGTTCGCGTGCAAACAGTGTTGCCGAAGCTGATCGCATTACTTTGCAGCAAAATCGGCACTTCTCCGGGATAGTGCTCCACACCTTCAAATGCAGCACTGTCATAAAACAAATTAGTCGGCATCAGATGGTCAGTGGCGCAGCCCATCGGCAATACATGCAAGCGGTCACGGCTAAAATAAGTCGTTGTAATCCCGGTTTCTCGCGGCGCCAAGGCGTAGTCAAAATGCTGACTATCCATAAAGCTGATCATAGCCCGTATATGAGCATCTTTACTGAAGCGAGTTGGCCAGTTTATCACGACGGCACCCGCCAGCATCACCACTGCTATCACACTCAGCACGGCCCAGCCAAGACCCAGCCGGCGCCGCGACCGTGCGGTTTGCAACCGATCGCCACTGGCAGCGATCATCATAATCAACAGGAGCGGCACCATAATGAGGTAGCGGTGGGTATCCGGTATCAGCGCTTCACCACCGGCCATATATACCAGGTAATTTACACCTATGCCGGTGACCAGTAGCCAAATGCCGTATGAGCGCGTCAATCGCATCCGCATTAACAGGCCGATTAATAAGGTCAGTACGCCGACAGCCACTACCCCATCGAGGATCTGTCGACCGGTATTGACGCCGAGGGTACCGTGGACGAAGTCAGCGTCAAAGATCTCGAGCGTACTGGTGGCAACGGCGTGCATCACAGCCCCCAGATTACTCAGTACGTTGGGCGTTGTCGGCGCGGGCAAGAAGCTGACGCGCAATAGGTGCTTCAGCAACATCTGCAAACCTTTGGCGCCCACCACTGCCGCCAAAATCACACCAATCAACGAAACCGAGTAGCGTACATCCGGCTTCTCATGCGCCCGGATCAGCCGACCAAGCGCGTACAAAATGATGCTCGCCCCGCAGACGTACCACTGCAACGGATCAGCAAAAAACACAATTGCCGCCACCACGAAGAGCAATACCAGGGTACGTCGGCGCCACTGACGACTCAGTTTCATCGCCAGATAGAGCACGTACAGTCCACCAACCACTTCGAGGTTGCGCGAATTGGCGTAGTCCATCCAAAACACATTGCCGGCGATAGTTGTCAGCCAGATCAATGCCAGTGACAGCCACAACTTATCTTCAACCAGGAACAGCTTGCGTAACCGGTGCATCAGCATGAATAACAGCCAGAACGTAATCAGATTGAAGCCAAGCGCCAACGCAAACAACCGGGCATGCGGTGTAAGCACACTGATGTGGTTGACCAGCCAGTATATCGGCATCTTCAGCACGTAATTGGTGGAGCCGAGTTGCACACCCCCGCGTAGCCCATCGCTCCACTGCTGGGCCACGCCAACCTGGCCGACAACATCGAAATTAACCCCGTTACTGATGGTCCGAAGCACAGTCCAGATAGTTACAGCCGTGCTGCCGAATAGTAACGTGAACAGACTGATGTGGCGATACAGCCACTGGCGGAGACCGCGAATACGACTGGTCTCCGGGGCAACCTCAGGCAGTGGAGGCGCGGTCTTCACGACACGTGGCTTCTTGGCCCGCGGCTTTTTGACGTCGAGGTGTTTTTGGGTCGGTTTTGGTGTTTTGGCTTGGGCGGTCATGATGCTTGTGGTCTGAAAATTTTAGTACGATACAGATAAAAATTCCAGAGCGTTGTAATCAATAATGCAATCGTCCGGCTGACCACTGCAGGCAACACCGGTGCCAGCAACTTCGTGACCAGCAGCGTAAATCCGAAGTTGAAAATCACCAGTGCACAGGTCGCAATCAACTGGGTTAGCAGGATTTTATGGTGCATCCGCTTGTCGCCGAACGTCACCAGCTTTTGCAGCACGAATGACACCGCCGTGCCCAGTACGTAACTCCAGGCCACGGCAGCGACCGGACCAGCGCCTTGATACTGCGCAATAAGGATGACGGCCAATTCGAAAACGTACACGCTTCCGCCCACCAGCAGATAACGCACCCCGGGGCGCTGCAGCAGCGCCCGGATCACTCGCTTAACCCCTGCGAATGTGCGCGGTCGATGACGTACAGCGGACGGTTCTGCGTCTCGCTGTGAATATGCGATAGGTACAGGCCAATGATGCCCTGGGACAGTAGTAACACGCCGATCAAAAACAGCATCACAACCATTACAAATGCCCCACCGGTCAGATTGAGGTTGAGCGGATCACCCGTGACCTTGTCGAGCGTCATAAAGATGAACAGCAATACCGACACCGGCAGCACGACCACACCCAGATACGTCGCGATGTACAGCGGCGAAATGCTCAGCGAGACGATACTGTCGATATACAACTTCACCAGCCCGCGGAACGAGTAACCAGCCTCGCCTTCCAGCCGCGGATTGGCCACGAATTCGATATAATCCCGCTGGTAGCCGAGCCAGTCGATCAGTCCGCGGGTAATGCGGTTGCGCTCGGTCATGCGGTTGAATTCCTGCTGCACACTGCGATCGATCAGCCGGAAATCAGTCGATCCTGGCACCAGATGCACCCGACTGAGCCGGTTAATTGTCCTATAGAATGACTTTGAGCCCAGACGCTTGATCAAGCCCTCACGCTGGTTGGCAGTCCGCACACCGATAACGACCTTGGCACCGGCCTGCCAGCGGCGCAGGAACTCCGGTATCAGCTCTACCGGATGCTGACCATCAGCATCGAGCGTCATGATCGCCTCGCCCTTAGCCTCGCGCAAACCCGCCGTAGTGGCAACCTCTTTACCGAAGTTACGCGACAGGCTGACGATGCGGATAGCATCATAGTCCTTGGCGATATCGTCCAAGACCCGCAGACTGTCGTCGCGACTACCGTCGTTCACATACACGGTCTCGAAGTGGTAGTCATGTTGCGCATCATAGACCTTTTGTAATCCAGCCTGCAGTGCCCGCAAATTAGCACTCTCATTATAGAGTGGAACGACAATAGAAATCAGCGGCTTACTAGTGGCCATAATCTGTCAAAAGTATAACAAACTGCTTACGAAACACCTACGTCCGAAGCTGAAAAGTTTTTTTGAAAAAATTTAATAATTATTTAAGATTTGCTGATAATAATAGCGAGTATGAAACTACTGCTAATCGAAGATGAGACCGCCATCGCCGAAGCCTTAATTCAGGCCTTACAGACGACGTACATTGTCGACCGCGCCAAAACCGGTAGCATAGGTCTACTTAAGGCCGGCAGTATGACCTACGACGCCATCATACTTGATCTCAACCTTCCTGATGTGCCGGGACTGCAGGTGTGCCAACAATTGCGTAACGATGGTATTGAATCGCCAATCCTAATTCTGACAGCTGAAGTCAAAGTTATCAGCAAGATAGCGCTGCTCGACGCCGGAGCCGATGACTATCTCACCAAACCATTTTCGCTTGGCGAGCTCAAAGCCCGACTGCGGATGTTGCTTCGGCGCAGCCAACAGCCCGTTCAGGATACCAACATCCTAACCGTCGGTGAAATGACCCTGAATCGCATCCGCCACGAAGTCGAACGTGAAGGTCAGGTCATAAAACTGCGACGCAAAGAATTTGCGCTACTAGAGTGTCTGATGCAAAACGCCGGCTGTATTGTCACCCGCGACATCCTGAGCAACCATGCCTGGCGCGACAATCAGGATCCCTGGGCCAACACCATCGATGTGCATATCAAATACCTGCGTGACAAAATTGATACGCCGTTTGATCGACAGCTAATCAAAACGGTCCATGGACTCGGCTACAAACTGGAGGCGCCCCGGCGCGTGGCAAACAATAATCTTAAAGGAGGTGGGCTATGAAAGATGTACTGACCGCAGTACTGACAGATCCAGCCGCTCGCTCGTCTTCGGCATTACCGAAGATTGCAGCCAGCAGCGCTGAGACATTCACGCCTTGGGCTAACGAATAGCCTTTGGTTTCGGCGGACTGCACAAGCAGTCCGCCATCACATAAAATACCTTATATGCAAACATTCGCTTATCTCGCCTCATTCAATCACTGGATCTTCAAATATTGCATTAAGCCTCGTTCAACCGACGTCGACGATAAAAGACAGGAATACATCCTCAATATTCTCCTCTCGGTACTGACGCTAATGGTAACATTTGCACTCATCGTCAGTGGTTATTTTTATACCCGGCCTGCCGTCGCTCATTATGCGACTTCCCTCACTGGCACCGTCACTTTCGCACTCATGATCTATGGGCTATTGTGGCTTTCGAGGTCAGGTCATTTTCGTGTCAGCAGCTACATTTTTGGGGTACTCTTTGCCCTAACAAGCATGCAGCTAATATATAGCTATAGTTTTGAATTGCCGACTGCTCTCATGCTCGTTGCACTGACTATTGTCATTTGGAGCGTCTTATTCAGCGCCCGGATGGGGCTCGCCATGGCATTATTTCTAGGGCTGTACATTATCGTGATGGGCAATTTTCAGATCGGGCATCATCTACAGCCTGATTTAGGATGGTTCGAAGACGACTTCACTCGTGGTGATGCGGTCTCTTATGGTGTCAATATGATGGTGATTGGTTTAGTAGCCTGGTTATCAAATCGGGAGATTGATCGCTCACTGAAACGCGCCCGTCAATCCGAGCAGGCTTTGGAAGCGGAGCGCGACAATCTGGAAATCAAAGTTATTGAACGCACCCATGAACTCGAACAAACACAGCTGCTCCGCACCATGGAATTGCAGCGTTTTGCAAAGTTTGGACGCCTGAGTGCAAACCTCCTACATGAAATGATTAACCCACTGACGGCGGCTTCGCTCAATCTACAACTCCATAGCGGTCAGCCCTCGAAACAGATGCTGGTAGCACAGCGCAATCTGCAGCAAATCGAACGGTATGTGACTGCCGCACGCAAGCAATTACAAAGCCAAGGTACTACGATACGCTTCAGTGTACGATCAGAGCTAAAACACATTGCCAATATTATTCGCCCATTGATGCAGGCTCACAATTTAAAACTGGTCATTCGGCAATCAAACACTTTTTGGTTGCATGGTGACCCGGTTAAATTCAATCAGATGATCAGTAACCTACTGCTGAATGCCATTGATGCTTCCCCCGACGCACGCCCTCGGCGCATTGAAATAGATGTCCGAGCTACCAAACTCTATGTCGTCATACAAATTCAGGATCATGGCAGCGGTATTCCATCAGAAATTATTGGTAGGATTTTTGACCCCTTCTTCAGTACTAAAACCGCTACCAATCAAGGCATGGGCATTGGTCTGGCATTGGTAAAAGATTTCGTCGAACAGGATTTCAAAGGCAGTATTCAAGTTGTAAGTTCAGACGGTCTCGGCACTACATTCACCGTACGACTACGTAGGCAATCATGAAATTTGCTTCAGAAATTGGCTTTCTGGAGCGCCAACAACGGCTGGACGGCAGCATTCTAGGCAAAGCCAGCGCGGATCCATCGGACTTCAGCAACTTCCGAACGCAGCCAACAATATTTTTTAGTGCCTTAATACTGGAATGCCTGCGCAATATTCCGGGAGCAACTAAACTTCGCTGTGGGTTAACAGATAGTCTGTTGGCCAACCGCTCGGAAGGTTGGAGTTGGAATTATTGGTTACGTAGCAGTCGCGCACATAGTGAACAGCCCTACCCCGATGATCTTGATGATACCTGTTGCAGCCTGAGTGCGCTCTATCATTACAATCCCGACCTCTTGGACGGAAAAGTAGCCAGTCTACTCGTCCAGCAACTCCTGACGAACGAAACGCAACCTGGTGGCCCATACGAGACCTGGTTGATCGATAAGTCCGCTAAACCTGAATGGCACGATATCGATATCGCGGTTAATGCGAATATTGGCTACTGTCTATCACTACTTGGAGTCAGTCTGCCAGGCTTGGACTCCTACATTGCTTCAGGGCTTGCGAGCCACAAGCTGTCTTCGAAATACTATTGCGGAGACATTCCCGTCATATACTTTTTAACACGTTGGTACCGCGGTACTCATTCTAAGTATTTGCAGAACAAGGTCAGAAAATATACCATCGCATATCAATCACTGAACGCCCTGGAGCTTGCCCTCATAATCACCAGCGCGCTGCATTGTGATTTTGAGCAATCCACCATACAGCCGCTGGTCAATAATCTGTATGCGCTGCAAGAGCATGACCATTGGCCAGCAGCCGCATTCTATGGTGAGCCGGCGATTGAAGGCGTGCCGTACTATGCCGGCTCGGAAGCTTTGACCACCGCCTTTGCGCTCGAGGCCTTACAGGCTTTTAACAAATCGAGTCAGCAGCCTGTATCACCCCGCCCTCACAGGCGACACCTACCGCGACATCTACAGATCGAGCTGCCAACCTCGGATCTGAAAGATACATACCAGCAACTCCTCCGTCGTATCGCCAAAACTGACTGCGATGGACAGATCACCCGCATCGCCAGTCTAACCGCCAATGCTCTCGACATGGATATCCAAGCCCTTGTAACCGAACGATTAAACGCCGCCAGTATCCATGGCTGGATGGCATATACAATCTATGATAATGTCTGGGACCAGCAAGCGAATCCCTTACAGCTAGGCGTTGCAAACAGCTCTCTGCGGCACAGCCAGCACCTCTTTGTATCTGCGGTACCGAACGCGACCGATTATCATAAATTGGTTAATAAAACACTAATTACGGTTGATGCCGCCAACACCTGGGAAGCACATCATGCCCGCGCCACGGTTGATGGCAATTCGATCCGTTTGCGAAGTTTGCCGGACTACGGCAGAACTGACAATTACGGCCAGCTAGCAGCCCGGTCATGGGGACACATGCTTGCCGCTGCGGGTGCATATCAAGCCGTAGGTTATACCGTGGATTCTCAGGAACAGTCAGCGCTGCGCGACTTCTTCCACCATTTTTTGGTTGCCAGACAGCTCAATGATGACGCCCATGACTGGGAAGTTGATCTGCGTCACGGGCATCTGAGTGCGGTGGTCTGTATGCTGCTCAAAGATGTCGGCAGTGTTGATCTCCAGCAGGATATCGAAGTGCTTAGACAACAGTTCTGGCAAACCACTATTGATCAGGTAGCTGATCGTATATATACCCATCTGGATATGGCAACGGCAGCTCTCGCCGGCTGCCCGTTCAAAGATGCCAGTGTATTCCTCGGTTGGCTGAGCGAATTATGCAGTGCTACCGATCAGGCGATAGCGCAACGCGATCAAACACTGGATTTCATTACTGCATTCGCTCCTAGCGCTGGGGCAACTGATGGGCTCGAAGGGTTGCGGCAATAATTTCCGTCCATGCAGCGTACTGTTTGCCTGAGGGGTGAAGACCGTCGGGGGCGATAAGGCTTGGGTCTTTAACGACTTGCTGGCTCACGCTGAATACATCGGCTACCGGAATGTTATATTTTGCTCCCAGGCTCGTGATGATAGCGTTAAAGGCTTTGACTCCTGCTTCACTAGATTCAGGGCTACCAAACTGCGCTCCAGTCGGCGTCTTGCCATAGTCAGGAATGGTTACTAGCATCAGATTTTCTGGCTTTGATAGCTTGGACTGCACCGTCGTAATAATATAGTCTAGATTCTTCGTAAATGTCGCGGTGTCGACGCCTTGGACATAATCGTTCACGCCTATTTGAATGGTCACAAAGTCTGGTTTTTCTTTTGCAACAAGTGGCAACTCGCGATCGATCAGATTTTGAGTTGTGTAGCCTGTGACAGATGGATTATCGATAATCTTAACGTGTTTACCAATATTACTTAGCGTGTTAACTAATTGGTTTGGCCAGCGTTCATCTTCACTCACTGATTGGCCAATCGTATATGAATCGCCGAGTGGCAAATAGGTGATCTCATCCGGATTTTTGACAGCTTTTGCTGTACTTCGATGCGTGTGGGGGTATGCATAGGCAACTCCTGCCAAAACCGCAATAATTACGATGGATTCAACAATGAAGAGTTTTGCGGTGGTCATTACTTGCCAGTCTAGCATAATCTTCGCTGTACTTCTTAAGCATTAGCGATATACTTGTGATATGTCCAAACCTACCAAAACCTCAGATAGTACTGTAAAACTCGCAACCGTATCATTCATACTCCGGATGGGCCTTGCTCTGGTCTTCGCCTATGCAGCTCTCGACGCCTTCAAAACACCTGACGCCTGGATTGGCTTCGTGCCAAGCCAGGTCAGCCATTTCATGTCTACTAAATTAGCTCTCGACCTGCTGTCGGTTGCGCAATTGGTGATTGTATTTGCGTTGCTGCTCGGTCAATACGTCAAGTACGCAGCGGTACTATCATTTTTGTTCTTAGTCGGTCTGATGGTTAGCAATCCAGGTACTTTCTTGATTACGTTCAGAGAT
>Ga0207705_10000300_pt1 | contig 46048 bp, 35 predicted proteins | sample KBSC13metaG_FD_184314 | JGI IMG/M metagenome (GOLD analysis project Ga0207705, IMG submission 184314) | Corn rhizosphere microbial communities from Kellogg Biological Station, Michigan, USA - KBS C1-3 metaG (SPAdes) (version 2) | ecosystem: Host-associated > Plants > Roots > Rhizosphere > Soil ... | reverse complement strand
GGGGTTGACTTCGCCCGGGCGCAGTTGCGAGGCAGCCGTGACGAACGGTGCGGGCAAACTCCCAGGCGGTTGAAAACCGAGATCGCCGCCGCTTTTCGCATCGGCCGCCTGCGAGTTTTCCCGAGCCAGCGATTCGAACTTCGTGCCGCTCTTGGCCTGCTGCAGGATCGCCTCGGCTTTTTTCTGCGCCGCGTCGACATCGGCCTGCGGTGCGCCGGCCGGCACTTTCACGAGGATGTGCTCGATGCGCAAGTCTTGCTGCGCCCGCGCGCCCGGCCCTCGTTGGCTCGCGATATAGTTCGCGACTTCGGCATCCGAAACGGTGATCTTGCTGTCGACCTCTTTCTCGCGCAGCTTCGAAAGCGTGAGCTCGTTGCGCGCGTCGTGCGTGAAGACCGACCATGGCACGCCTTCGGCCGCGAGCCGCGAGCGATAGGTATCGAGCGTCATGTTGTTGCCCGCTGCCAAACGCTCGAGCGTCTTCTGCACCGCGGCATCGTCCACCACGATGCCGTCTTCCTTGGCTTTTTCAAGCTGGACGCGTTCGATCACCATTTGGTTGAGTACCTGCGTGCGCAACTGCTCGCGCGGTGGCACGGGGGCGTGCTGCTGCTGCAGCCGACGCTCGATGAGACCGACGCGCTCGTCCAACTCGCGCACGGTGATGACGTCGTCGTTGACGATGGCGGCGACCGAGTCGACCGTTTGGCCGGTGTGTCCCCCTAACGCCTGCGCCGCGGCCGGCGCGGCCGGCAGAAGAATGGCGGCGGCCAGAGAGGCCGCCAGCGTTGCCAAGCGAAGCTTATTCACGATTGCCACAGATGCTCCAAATGTCTCGAGCCGTTCGTCACGGCCCCTTTTTGCGCATGGTTGCCCGCGGCGCCACGCGCGTTGCCGTCACTCGTAATTGGTAAATCGTGCCAGCGGCGGCGCCGATGGCGGAGGAGGCTGGTAACCCGATACCCCCGCGCGGAACGCCGCCACGAGCCCATTATCGACGCTCGACAGTCCCTTGAGCGTCAACTGCGCCAGCATGCGCGTGTCGGACGTACGCTGGCCCGAAGCATTGAGGCCATTCGCATAACGCTGCGCGCCGATGCCGAGGACCCAGCAATCGGCATCGTACTGGAAGCCGACCAGGCCGTCGACGAGGCGGTGCCCCTTCAAATCGTAGTTGAACCGGGCAACCGCGTAGAGTCGATGCGTAAGCGGCCATTCGCCCGACAGCAGGACCTGATTGATCGGCGTGTTGTCGAGCGTCGTGTTCGCGCGCGTGTAACGATAGCCCACGTTGATGACCTTGCGATCACTCGGGCTAAATCCGAAGCCGACACTGGCCCGCACCAGTTGGTTGTCGTCGGCATTATATTGGAATGCCGTTTCGGAGGCGAAACCGGCTCCGAGCTTGAGCGACGCCCCCGCGAGCAGATCGGAATGGCTGGCGGAAGAAGGCGTGGCGCTTTGCGTCAGCGCCACGCGCTGATCGGTGAAGTAGTACTGCTGCGCGAGCACGAAGCGCGCGCGTTCATCCCCGGTTGCGGCATCGATGAAGCGTGTCGTCAAGCCGGCCGTGAGGCGATTCGCATCGGCGATACGGTCGTTGCCGACGAACGTATTCGGCGTGTAGATTTCCGCGAGCCCGAAATCGGATTCGGCCGTATCGAACAGCGGCGCGAACATCTGATTGCGGTAGGGCGTATAGACGTAGTAGAGCCGCGGCTCGAGCGTCTGGATGTAGTCCTCGCCAAACAAGCGAATCGACCGATCGAAGATGAGGCCGGTATCGAAGCTTAACGTCGGCACCGATTCCGTGAATGCCTTCGGCTGGCCGATCGGCGCCGTGCTCGAGATATTGCGGAGATCGTAAGACGCGAAGTGCAATTGCGCCTTCGGCACGACAAAATAACCGGGACCGATGATGCCGTACGACACGTACGGATTGAATATTACTCGGTCGCCCTCGGTCGAATCGGCTGTCGTGATTCTAAAGCGCGTGTAATCGGCCTCGGCGCCGAAGTCGAAGCCCCCAACGTTGTACTTCGCGTACTTGACGTTCAATTCGGGTTCGCGACCGTAAGGCGGCAAAGAGCCTTGCAGCGTTTGCCAGTGCTGTTCGCGTGCGAGGACGGACCACGGCCCATTGTTGTACGTGACGCCCGCTTCCTGTTGGAACAGGAGCTGCGTGCCGATGACGAACTGGTTGCCGACCGAGGATAGATCCTCGGGGTAAGTGCTGTCCGATACCTTGTTGTACGACACATACGCGCCGAATCCGTGGCCGAGATTCTGTGCGTGGTGCCAATAGATCGCGTATCGATTCTCGTGCTTGATGGCGTCGTTCGGCAGGAATTCGCCGACGAGCGAGCCCGCATAGTTCGGCGACAGATAACGAAACTCCGCCGTCGTCTGCACGCCGCGTTTCGAGATAAGGCGCGGTGTCAGCGTCAAATCGCGGTTCGGGGCGATGTTGAAGTAGTAGGGCTGCGAGAACTCGAAGCCGTTCGTCGACCCGATCGAGATCTGCGGCGGCAACAGGCCGCTGCGGCGTTCGCTCGTGAGCGGGAACGACATCCAGGGGCTCGCGAAGATGGGCACGCCCTGGAAGAACAGCACGCTGTTGTGCGCGACGCCCTCGTCCGCACCGGTGTCGAAATCGAAACGCGAGCCGCGGATATACCACGAAGGGTTCGCGCACTGACAGGCCGTGTAGGTGGCGCTCGTGAACTCCGAGCGCTCACTGTCGAGCAAATCGACGCGCTCTGCGCTGCCCGACCCGCCGTTCACATTGAAGCGGTACTTCGGCAGCGGCATATAGCCCTGATTGGCTTCCACCTTCAGGTGGGCCTCGGGCCCCGCGAACAGTACACCGTTGTTGATCACGCGCACGTGACCGTACGCATCGGCCCGATCGGTGTCTTCGTCGTAGTGGAACGCGTCGGCCTTGACGACCGCCGTGTTGCGGCGAAGCTCGGCCGCGCCCTTGGCGGCCACATCCTGGTCCGACGTACCGCTCGTGTCGTCGCCCAGCACGAACGTCGCGGGCGCGCTGCCCGGGCGTAACGGGTGCTCCTCCAATTGCGGCGCAAGCCGCAGGCCCCATGGCGCATCGATCGGCTGCGGCTGAGCGGCCGCGCCCGTCAACTGCGCGTTCGAGACGGACGGCATCAAGCCCGGAACGGCGATCAGCGCCGCAAGAAGCCGTCTCAAGCGCGGCCGCGCGTCACTGGGAAAATTCGTTGAAAGGGGCTGTCTGGGCGGCATCTATCGTTTGGCGAATCGGCTCGGCGTCGGGCGCGGCGCCCGCCGCACGTCACCCGCACCGCCCGCAAGAGCGGCATACCGCGGCACACTGGCGCTACGCGCACACTCACGCGAGCGACGAGCAATCGAAGGGGACCGTGCGAAAGCCGACACGGGAACTGGGCGCAATACAAAAAGTCGTCGGGTATTATATGGCAAGACGTTTTACTCCCCCCATTCACGATGACCGATTCTTCCGTCGACGCTCGGGCCGACATTCGGCGCGACGCGCTCGCCGACTGGCTCAGCACTTTTGCCCACCGCTACGGCCTCGACCTGTCGACGCTCGCGCCCGCGTCGAGCGACGCCAGTTTTCGCCGTTATTTCCGGCTCTCGAGCACGGCCGAGCACGGCACGTCCCTGATCGCCGTCGATGCCCCGCCGCCCGAAAAGTGCCGCGAGTTCGCGCAGATCGCCCGGATGTTGGCCGATACCGGTGTACACGTCCCGCGCGTGCTCGAATGCGACTTCGATGAAGGCTTCATGCTCGTCACCGATCTGGGCACGCGCAGCTATATCGCCGAACTGGACCCGAACGATACCGCGCGCGCGAAACCCCTGATGCGCGATGCGATCGGCGCGCTGATTCGCTGGCAATCGAGTTCGCGCGAGGGCGTACTCCCCCCCTTCGACGAAGCATTCCTGCGCCGCGAGATGGAACTCATGCCCGAGTGGTATGTGACGCGTCACATCGGCCGAGAGGTCGACGAAAAGATGCGTGGCGTGCTCGACCGCACCTACACGCTGTTGATCGCCAGTGCACGCGCACAGCCGCAAGTCTTCATGCTGCGCGATTTCATGCCGCGCAACCTCATGATCTGCGAGCCGAATCCGGGCGTGCTCGATTTTCAAGATGCCGTCTACGGGCCGATCAGCTATGACATTGCCTCGCTGTTGCGCGATGCGTTCATCGGCTGGGACGAAGAATTCGAGCTCGACTGCTTCGTTTATTACTGGGAGCACGCAAAAAAGGCGGGCCTGCCCGTGGATCCGGATTTCGGCGAGTTTTACCGGCAGATCGAATGGATCGGGCTGCAGCGGCACATCAAAATCTTGGGGTTGTTCGCGCGTCTGCATTACCGCGACGGCAAGCCGCGCTATTTGGCCGACTTGCCGCGCTTCGTCGGCTACGCGCGCAAAGTGAGCGGACGCTATCGCCCGCTCGCCGCGTTCGCACGCCTGCTCGACGAGCTCGACAGTCGCGCGCAGCAAGTGGGTTACACGTTCTGAACGCGCGATGACGAATGCCCTCACGACCGCCATGATTTTCGCCGCGGGCCGAGGCGAGCGGATGCGTCCGCTCACCGACACTCGGCCCAAACCCTTGCTCGAGGTTGGCGGCAAGCCGCTCATCGTGTGGCAGATCGAGCGCCTCGCCCGGGCGGGCTTCAGCACGATCGTCATCAACTATGCATGGCTCGGCGAACAAATCGAGGACGCGCTAGGCGATGGTGCGCGCTACGGCCTGCGGCTGCTCTATTCGCCCGAAGCACACGCGCTCGAAACGGCGGGCGGCATCGCGCAGGCGCTGCCGCTGCTCGAAGCCGACGGCTCACCCCGGCTATTCGCCGCCGTGAGCGGGGACATCTTCTGCGAATTCGATTACGCGCGCCTGCGCGCGCCGGCTGCGCGGCTGGCCGCCTCGGCGCAGCCGGGCATGCATCTCGTCATGGTGCCGAACCCGCCGTTTCATCCGCGTGGCGACTTTGCGCTCGACGCTACAGGACAGCTCTCGCTGGAAGGCGTGGGCCGCTATACGTTCGGCAACATCGGCGTCTACGATACGCGCATGTTCCGGCCCCTTGCGCGTGGCGAGCGCCGCGCGCTGACACCGTACTACCGCGAAACGATTGCAGCCGGCCGCGCCAGCGGCGAACTGTACGAGGGACGCTGGGAAAACGTCGGCACCCCCCAACAGCTGCGCGCACTCGATGCCGCACTGCGCGTGGCGAGCGCAACGAACTCCCGTTAAGCGTACCGCAGCCGACGCGAGGCCAGCCGATGCGGCAGGTAGCCGGTGGAGCGCAGCGCGTCGAACATGAAGCTCAAGCGCCTTCGCCGTGCGCTGCGGGTTCGGCTTGCCCACGGTGCGCGGCGCGCTGCTGCAGCGCCCACATCTGCGCGAACGCACCGCCCGCCTCGAGCAGTTGCGCATGCGTGCCGCGCTCGACGATGCGCCCGTGGTCCATGACGATGATTTGCTCGGCATGCACGACTGTCGAAAGCCGATGTGCGATGAGCAGCGTCGTGCGCCCACGCGCGATGTGATCGAGTTCGTGCTGAATCGCGCGTTCCGAGCGCGAATCGAGGGCCGAGGTCGCTTCGTCGAACACGAGGATCGGCGGATTCTTGAGCAGCGTGCGGGCAATCGCGACGCGCTGCTTTTCGCCGCCCGACAGCTTGAGCCCGCGCTCGCCCACGGGCGTGTCATAACCGTTCGGCAAGCTTTCGATGAAATCGTGGATGTGCGCTGCGCGCGCCGCCGCGATCACTTCGTCGCGCGTCGCCGACGGTCGCCCATAGGCGATGTTGTAATAGATCGTATCGTTGAACAGCACGGTATCCTGCGGCACGATGCCTATCGCTGCGCGAAGCGAATCCTGCGTCACGTCGCGAATGTCCTGACCGTCGATCCTGATCGCCCCGCCGTTTTCGCGATCGAGATCGTAGAAACGAAACAGTAGCCGTGCGAGCGTCGATTTGCCCGAACCGCTCGGGCCGACCACGGCCGTAGTCGTGCCCGCCGCAATCGAGAACGCGACGTCCTCCAAAATGCCCCGCGAGCGCTCATAGCCAAAGCGCACGTGCTCGAAGCGCACCTCGCCGCCGCGCACGGCAAGCGGCTGCGCGCCGGGCCCATCGGGCACCTCGCGCGCGGCGCCGAGCAGCGTGAACATCCGGTCCATATCCGTTAGGCTTTGCTTGAGCTCACGATAGACCACGCCTAAAAAATTGAGCGGGATATAGAGCTGCAGCATGAACGTGTTGATCAGGACGAGATCGCCGAGCGTAAGCCGCCCCGCCATGACGCCCTGTGTCGCGCGCCATAGGATAAAGACCAGCGCGGCGCCGATAATCGTTTGCTGACCGAAATTGAGCACCGACAGGGAATTTTGCGACTTGATCGCGGCGGCACGATAACGCCGCAGGTTCTCGTCGTAGCGTCGCGCCTCCCACTCTTCGTTGCCGAAGTACTTGACCGTCTCGTAGTTGAGCAGGGAATCGATCGCGCGGGAATTGGCGCGCGAATCGAGCTCGTTCATGGTACGGCGAAAGTGCGTCCGCCATTCGGTCACCTTGACGGTGAATACGATGTAGGTCACCAGCGCGACGAATGCCACGATCGCGTAATAAGCCTCGTACTTGACGATGAAAAAGCCGAGCACGAGGCCGACTTCGACGAGCGTCGGCAAGATGCTGTAAAGCGAGTACGAAATGAGCTGCGAAATACCGCGCGTCCCGCGCTCGATGTCGCGTGACATGCCGCCCGTTTGGCGCTCGAGGTGAAAGCGCAGCGACAGCGAGTGCAGATGGCGGAAGACCTTGAGGGCAAGCTGGCGAACAGCGCTTTCCGTGACCTTCGAAAAGAGCATTTCGCGCAGCTCGGTAAACAGCGATGTCGACAGCCGCACGAGTGCATAGGCCACGACGAGTAATCCGATCCCGCCCGCTAGCACGATCGCCGGTGCATGCTCCGCTCGCCCGAGCGCCGTCAATTGGCGCATCGATACAAGGCCGTCGACAATATGCTTCATCACGATCGGCACGCCGAGATTGGCGACCTTCGCGCCGATGAGGCACGTCAAAGCAAGTGCGACGCGCCCCTTGTAGGCGGCAAGATAGGGCAGCAGCGAACGAATCGTCTGCCAATCGCGGCGAGCGCTGCCGGTGGCGGCGACGGGCGCGGGTTCGGAGGGTGCGCTATGGCGATGCATGGGTTCCGATCGGGGGCGAGGCCGCGCGTGCGGCGGATCGAGCAGCGGCGGTGCGACGCTTGCCCCGGCGTGCGGTGCGTGGAGCGCCTGGGCCTGACGTTTGCGTTTGCCCGTACAATTGCCGTGCTCGGCCTATTTGCTACCGCATTGTCGCAGGCTCGGCCCATTGTTGCAGAACAGGTGCCCCGATGACGCTTTCCACTTCGTTACTCCCGCAGAAAAGCTGCGCACTGCGTGTCGTGCCACAGCCGTCCGACGCCAACGTCCACGGCGACGTATTCGGCGGCTGGATCATGGCGCAAGTCGATATCGCCGGCTCCATTCCGGCGAGCCGGCGCGCCAACGGGCGGGTAGCCACCGTCGCCGTCAATTCGTTCGTTTTCAAGCAGCCGGTATTCGTCGGCGATCTACTCAGCTTTTACGCCGATATCGTGAAGACGGGCAGGACCTCGGTCACGATTTCCGTCGAAGTCTTCGCACAGCGTATGAGTCTGGCCGAGGAGGTCGTGAAAGTCACCGAGGCAACGCTCACCTACGTGGCAACCGACAAAGATCGCCGTCCGCGCGCGTTGCCTGAACTAGAAGAGCAATAAGCCATACAGTGCGCCGCGCGGCCCGGCCCTATCTTTTGCCGAAAGGGCCCCGTCCGGGACAGGCGAGCGCGCGCTCAAGCCCGCACCGTACCGGCCTCGCTCGCGCGGCGCGTTGGCGGGCGCCGCAGTAAGGCCGGAATCGCATCGTGCGGCATCGGCCGTGAAAAGAAGTATCCCTGCATTTCGTTGCAGGCCCGCTCTTTCAAGAAGTCGAGTTGCGCGGCTGTCTCCACACCCTCCGCGATGACCTGCAGGTGTAGCGAATGCGCGAGGGCAATGATCGCCGACGTGATCGTCTCGTCGTCGCTCGATGCGCCGATGTCCGACACGAACGAGCGATCGATCTTGAGGCGATCCACGGGAAAGCGCTTCAAATAGCTCAAGCTCGAATAGCCGGTGCCGAAGTCGTCGATCGCGAGGCCGATACCGAGCGCGTGCAGTTCGTTGAGCATCGTCACGGCCTCCTCCGCGTTGCGCATGATCGTGCTCTCGGTCAATTCCAGCTCGAGATACTGCGGCGCCAGGCCCGTTTCCTCGAGAATCGCCATCACGAGTTTGGCGATATCGCGCTGCTGAAACTGCCGCGCCGATAAGTTGACCGACACGCGAGCCGGCGGCAATCCCTCGTCTTGCCACGCCTTGTTCTGCTTGCAGGCCTCGCGCAGCACCCATTCCGACAGCGGACCGATCAAGCCGCTTTCCTCCGCCACGGGGATGAAAGCGGACGGCGGGACGAGCCCCACTTCGGGATCGAGCCAGCGCACGAGTGCCTCCATGCCGACGATCCGTCCGGTTCCGATATCCACCTGCGGCTGATAGTGCAGCAGAAACTCGCCGTCGCGCAGCGCACGCCGCAACCGGCGCTCGAGGTTGAGCCGCGCGCCGACGCTCGTGTTCATCTCGGGCTGATAGAACTGGAATGTGTTGCGCCCCATGTCTTTCGCCCGATACATCGCGAGATCGGCCTTTTTGAGCAGCGTTTCGACGTCCTCTCCGTCTTGCGGAAAGAGGCTCGCCCCCATGCTGCAGCCCACGTAAAGCTCCGTGCCGTCGAGCCAGACCGGCTCGGAAATCGTCGCGCGCACGCGCTCCATCCAGCCGATCAGCGTTTTCTCGTCGACGGCATCGGTCAACACGATCACAAACTCGTCGCCCCCGTGACGCGCGACCGTGTCGCTAGGCCGCGCGCGGCGGGCGAGCCGCTCGCCGACCACCCCGAGCAGCCGGTCGCCGACGCTGTGGCCCAGGCTGTCGTTGACGTTCTTGAAGCCGTCCAAATCGATGAAGACGACGGCAAGCGGTTTGCCGCGGGCGATTGCATGCTCGAGCCGCTCGCGCAGTAAGTTGCGGTTCGGCAGCCGTGTCAGGCCGTCGTAGTTCGCCTGGTATTCAAGCTGTTCTTGGTAGCGGATCAGATCGGTAACGTCGTTGATGACGCCGATATGGTGCGTCGTGTTGCCGTCCGGATCGGGCACGGGCGCAATGAATAGCTGATTCCAGAACAACGCGCCGTCCTTGCGATAGTTGCGCAGCACGGCACTCACTTCTCGATTCGCGGCAAGACCTTCGCGAATGGCGACGAGGCCTTCCTGATCGCGATCGTCGCGCTGCAGAAAGCGGCAATCGTGGCCGACGACTTCCGCGGGATCGTAGCCCGTAATGCGTTTGAACGCCGGATTCGCGTATTCGATCACATGGCCGTTCTCGGCCGCCGCGGTGATCAGAATCGCATTGACGCTCGCATCGAGCGCGCGGCTTTGCAGGCGCAGCGCAAGATCGTTCCGCTTGCGATCGGTCGTATCGGTGTAGGAGCCCAGCACACCTATGACGGCGCCGTCGCCGTTCGTCAACGGAATTTTGCTCGTGATACCGGCCCGATGCACGCCGTCGATCAGCACCTGGAACTCGTGGTTCATCTTGGGCACGCCGGTGGCGATGACTTCTTCGTCGGCCTTGCGCAGCACGTCGGCCAACGCGGCCCACGGCATATCCTCGTCGGTCTTGCCGATCACCTGCTCCGTGTAGGCGAGGCCCGCATCGCGCGCGAACGCCATGTTGCACCCTAGATAGCGCGAATCGCGGTCCTTCCAAAAGATGCGCTGCGGAATGTTGTCGATGACGGTCTCGAGCATCTGGTTCGAGCGCTGCGCCTCGGCTTCCGCGTTGATCTGCTCGGTCACGTCGTCGGCGAGCACATACATCGCCGGACGGCCCATGAACGTCAAGGCGTGGTTCGTGATGTCCGCGCTCAGTGGGGTGCCGTCGCGGCGCTGCTGCCGCCAAACGCCTGCCGCCACTCGGCCGCGGCGCGGTGCGGCGTGCTCGCGCACGAGATACGATTCGAGCCGGGTGGCCTCGCCGGGTGAGCATAAATCCCGAATCGTCAGGCCGAGAAATTCCGCTTCGCTGTAGCCGTATTGTTCAACCGCGGCGGCATTCACGGCCAGAAAGCCGAGCGTCTCGCGATCGTAGATCCACATCGGCACGGGATGTGCGTCGAACAGCTCGCGAAAGCGCTCGTCGCTGCGGCGCATCGCCCGCGCCACGCGAATCTTCGCGCGCGCCGCGTTTTCCCTGACGCCGAACGTATAGATAAGCATCCCGCAGCCGGCGACCATCGTCACGATCAGCAGCAGCGTGGCGAGCCGCGTGGAATGGGCGGAGTCCGCCAGCGACGATTCGAGCGCCTCGTCCTGGCGTTCGCGCAGCTTGGCAAGTGCGGCATCGGCGATATCGAGCGCCGCGCCCACGCGCAGGTAGGCCGGCGCGACCCAGGCGCGCGCCTGCGCCGTATCGGCCCAGGCCGGGCTCGAAGCGGCCGGCCGCTGCGTCGCGCGCGCGAGCGCCGTGCGCAGGTCGCGCTCCGCCTCCTCGGCAAGCGCGAACAACGCATCGAGATCGCCGCGCATCGCTGTGTCGCCGCCCAGCGCTGCGCGCAGTTGCGCTTTCTCGCGTGCGAGCGTCGCCTCACGGTCCCGCGAGAAGGTCGCGCCGATGGGCACGCCGGTTTGCTCGAACCGGCCGAGCGCCACCAGCCCGGAGCCGAGCGTCATGCGATAGTCGTCGAGCTCCCGCTTGGCGCTCATGGCGCGCATCGTGCGCGCGTCGGTCGCTCGCTCGCTGCGAATCTGCCCGTACGCGACGAACGCGTTTGCGCCGATCGCAGTTGCGGCGACCGCGATATTGATCAGCAGCCGTTTCGATAAAAAGGAATTCATGGATTCCGTACGCCGGTCGTATGGCGCGCCGTGGCGCGGGGAAATCCCCGCTCAGGGCGCTTAAGGGAGGTGCGGCGCGGCTTGCTAGACTCCAAACACTAGGCGCGCCCGGCCCGTTGACCTTGGACCGGTCCGCGCCTTTACGCGCCAACCTATGGATAACGGCAGCGTTTGGGGCGGCTTGAGGGTGGCCGCCCGAATAATCGGCCGCCCGGATCAGCGGGCCAGTCCGAATTCGAGCATCGCCGGCAGGAAATCGTGGCTCGGCTCGCTTTTTCGCGTCAGTTTCGTCAGCACATAGCGCTTTAACGGGTCCAACTGCGCCCAGCGTTCGGCGCTCGGCGCCGGCAAGCCGGCGAGCCGGCTATGCTGCTGCAGCGCGTCCGGAACGGCCGCCGCGTTGCGCCAGGCCGGTTCGGCCTCGGGCGTAAACCATTCGGGCTCGATATTCGCGTGCGTGCGCATCATCTCGAACAACGCATGATCGAAGTTCGGCTCGATAACGGCGTCCTCATCGACGGGAAACCGCGCGAGCAACGTGCGGTCGACGAGCGGCAGCAGTTGCCATTGCGCGAGCGAGATGCGAAGGCCGAATCGATCCAGATTGAAGCGGACCGACATCGGCATGTAGGTGAGATTCTCCGACGATACCCGCTCGAAATCGAACATCAGCGGCGTTTCATGCAGTCCCATGGCGGTTCCTTTGCGCGCTTGCGCCCGGTCGTGCGGGCAGACGCCGCCCGCTTCGGGTATTTTAGAACCTTCTGCATGGAGCGCAGGCCGATGCGCAAACCTCGGCAAGCCGGAGCGTGCGCGACAGCGCATCGTGCCCCGAACGCCGCGCAGAGCAGGACCTAGACCAGGAGCGACCTTGAACGAACCGTTGGACAACGCCGAAGAAAGCGGCGTCATCGAGCAAAAAGTGCGCCGGCATCGCAGCGGTGTCATCGATACGACGCTGGACCACGTGGGTCAGGAATGGCCCGTCGCGCTCGTGTTTAACGGCATCTCGCACGCCGTCATGATGTGTACGCCGCGCGAGCTCGAGGCGTTCGCCGTCGGCTTTGCGATTTCGGAGGGCATCGTCGAGCGCGGCAGCGATATTCGCGATATCGAGGTCACGTTCCATCGCGATGGCGTGCTGTTGCCCTACGCCCAAGTCGAACTGACGATCGCGCAGCAAGCGTTCGTCGCACTGAAAGCGCGGCGGCGAGCACTGGCCGGCCGCACAGGCTGCGGCGTATGCGGCATCGAGAGCATCGACTTGCTCGACCTGTCTCCCGAGCGCGTGCCGGATACGGGTTTTCTCGCGCGGCTCGCGCCCGCGGCGATCGCGCGCGCGGCCAGCGAACTGCCGGCGCACCAAGCGCTGACGCGCATGACGGGCGGCCTGCATGCCGCCGCCTGGTGCGACGCCGACGGCGCGATCTTGCTCGCGTTCGAGGATGTCGGGCGCCACAACGCGCTCGACAAGTTGATCGGCCGCCTTGTGCGCGATCGGCTCGATCCGACGAACGGCTTCGTATTCCTATCGAGCCGTGCGAGCTATGAACTGGTGCGCAAGGCGGCGCGCGTCGGCATTCCGATGGTGGCGACGATCTCGGCGCCGTCCTCGCTCGCGATTACGCTTGCGCGGCAAGCCGGCATTCGACTCGTCAGCTTTTGCAGAGCGTCGAGCTACGTCGAGTACGACGCTTCGTAGCCTCGGCATACGCCTTTACCCCTTTACGCCTTTACCCCTTGGCTTTCGCCCCCTGCTCGCCTTTCGGCGCCCGTTCGCGTGACGCACAGGTAGCGCCTGCCTAATCGAATTGCCGAAAATCCGGCTTGCGCTTCTGAAAGAATGCCGTCATGGCTTCGCGCGCTTCGGGGGCGAGCAGCATCTTGCCGAAGTGAAGCACCTCTTCCCGCATGCGCTCGGCAACCTCCGGTTCGTGCGCGCGTTTCAGCAGACTCTTCGTCACCCGCAGCGACGATGCCGGCAGCGCGGCCAGCTTTACCGCTTGTGCGCGCGCGAACGCATCGACTTCGCCGGCTGGCAGCAAGCGATTGACGAGGCCCATTCGATGCGCTTCCTGGGCGTCGAACGCTTCACCGAGCAGCAATTTTTCAGCGGCCAGCGCGTAGCCGGCGATGCGTGGCAGCAGCAGGCTAGAAGCGGCTTCGGGACAGAGCCCCAACTGCGAAAACGGCAGCGAGAACGTCGCGGAATCGGCCGCATAGACAAGATCGCAATGAAGCAGCAACGTCGTGCCGATACCGACGGCCACACCTGCCACTGAAGCGACGATCGGCTTTTGCGCGCGGCTGATGTGCCGCAAGAACTGAAGCACGGGCGCGTCTTCGCCGGTCGGCGGCGATTTCATGAAGTCTTCGAGGTCATTGCCCGCGCTGAACACCCCCTCGCCGCCGCGGACAAATATCGCGCGTACCGCCGCATCCTCATGCGCCTCAGCCAGGGCATCGGCCATCGTCTGATACATCGCCGCCGTGATCGCATTCTTTTTCTCGGGCCGATTCAGGGCGATCGTCATCACACCGTCGGTGCTGCGTTCGACCACAATGTCCATCGTCTCTCTCCATAGGAAAACGGCTCACGGCCCCGGAGGATCACCCCAAGGCTCGCGAACCGTCATTGCGGGTTCACGACTCCGTTACAGCCGCTCGATAATGCCCGCCGCGCCCATACCGGTGCCGACACACATCGTCACCATGCCGTACTTGAGATTGCGACGACGTAGACCATGTACGACAGTCGAGGCGCGAATCGCGCCCGTCGCGCCGAGCGGGTGGCCGAGCGCGATCGCGCCGCCAAGCGGATTGACCTTGGCCGGGTCCAAACCGAGTTCGCGGATCACCGCCAGCGATTGCGCAGCGAATGCCTCATTGAGTTCGATCCAGTCGAGATCGTCCTGCTTGAGGCCCGCTGCCTTGAGCGCGGCCGGAATCGCTTCCTTCGGGCCGATGCCCATCACTTCGGGCGGCACGCCGCGCACGGCGAAACTCACGAACCGCGCGAGCGGCGTCAACCCGAACTGCTTGAGGATCTTTTCCGAAACGACGATCAGCGCGCCGGCACCGTCCGACGTCTGCGAGCTGTTGCCCGCCGTGACCGAGCCCTTGTTGGCGAAGACCGCACGCAATTTGGCGAGTCCTTCGAGCGTCGTATCCGGGCGGGGACCTTCGTCGAGCGCAATCTCGCGTGTCTTCGTCTTCACTTCGCCCGTCGCGAGATCGGGCACACGCTCGACGATCGCGTAGGGCGCAATCTCATCGTTGAACTCGCCGGCCTGCTGTCCGGCGATGGCCTTCCGATGCGATTCGAGCGAGAAGCGGTCCTGATCCTCCCGGCTCACCTTCCAGCGCTCGGCTACGCGCTCGGCCGTCAATCCCATGCCGTAAGCGATACCGATATTTTCGTCCCTATCGAAGATATGCGGCGACATGGACGGCGTGTTGCCCATCATCGGCACCATGCTCATCGATTCGCAACCGCCCGCGATCATCGCGTCGGCCTCGCCCACACGAATGCGATCGGCCGCCATGGCCAGCGCCGTCACGCCCGACGCGCAAAAGCGGTTGACCGTGACACCCCCGACAGATTGCGGCAAACCGGCGAGCAGGGCGCCGATCCGCGCAACGTTCAGCCCTTGCTCGGCCTCGGGAATCGCACAGCCGACGATCGCATCTTCGATGACCTTTGTATCGAGCCCAGGCACCTGCGCCACAGCTGCTCTGATCGCGTGAACCAACAGCTCGTCCGGCCGCGTGTTTCTAAACGCGCCGCGCGGCGCCTTGCCGATCGGTGTGCGGCTCGCCGCGACGATATATGCGTCTTGCAATTGTTTGCTCATTTGGAGCTCCTGAAATAAAACGCCGGGCCGTCCCAAGTTTTATTTCCCTCCTCGGGGGGACCTGGCGCGCAGCGCCAGGTTGGGGGGCCCTTTTCGCCTTAGTTGCGCACCGGCTTGCCGGTCTGCAGCATGCCCATGATTCGCTCTTGCGTCTTTTGCGTGCCGAGCAAATCGACGAATGCGCGGCGCTCGAGCGTGAGCAACCACGCTTCGTCGACAAGGCTGCCCGCTTCGACCTCACCGCCGCACACGACTTCGGCGATACGCGAGGCGATCAGAAAATCGTGCGCGCTGATGAAATTACCGTCGCGCATATTCACGAGCTGTGCCTTGATCGTCGAGATCGCCGAGCGGCCCGCAACCGGAATCTGCTTGGCCGGCAGCGGCGGACGGTAGCCTGCGGCCGCGAGCGCGCGCGCTTCCTTCTTGGCCGTATCGAGCAGTTCGAACACGTTGAACACGATCGTGTCCGACGGTTTCAAATAACCCATTGCACGCGCTTCGAGTGCCGAGCCCGATACCTTTGCCATCGCCGCGTTCTCGAACGACTTCGACAGGAATTTGAGCAACTCGCCGTTCGATGCGCCGACGGCTGCCGCCGCGTCGGCCGCGCGCAGCACGGCTTCCTTCAAACCGCCACCCGCGGGCACGAGGCCCACGCCAACTTCCACCAGACCGATATAGCTTTCGATGTGCGCTACGCGCTTCGCACTATGGAGCATGAGCTCGCAGCCCCCGCCCACCGCGATGCCCGAGACCGCCGTCAAGACGGGCACGCTCGCGTACTTGACGCGCAGCATGGTCTGTTGGAATTTCTTGACGAACGGCTCGATACCTTTGGCGCCACCCATCATGAAGGCGGGCATCGCTTCTTCGAGGTTGGCGCCGGCCGAGAATGGGCCGCCCGGCGTGCCGAGCTTGAGCGACGTAGGCTGCCAGACGACAACGCCCTGGTAGAACTTCTCCGCCAATTCGATCGCTTGCACGAGACCATCGAGCACGCTAGGGCCGATCGTATTCATCTTGGTCTTGAACGAGACGATGACGACGTCGTCCTCGCCGGCGCGCGCATCGACCCAAGCGCGAACCGAATCGGTCTCGAACAGGGTCTTGCCGTAGGTCTTCGGATCGACCCCGGTCTCGCCGACGAGCGGCGCACGGAATACTTGCTTTTCGTAGATCGGCAGCGTCGAGCGCGGCTCAAACCGACTCGCTGCGGGGGACCAAGAGCCTTCGCGCGTATGCACGCCGCCCTGCTCGGCAACGGCGCCCTCGAACACCCACGATGGCAGCGGCGCACTCGCGAGCGCCTTGCCCGCGGCGATATCTTCGCGCACCCATTCGGCCACCTGCTTCCATCCCGCGGACTGCCAGCCCTCGAACGGACCTTCGTTCCAGCCGAAGCCCCAGCGGATCGCCAGGTCGACGTCGCGCGCGTTTTCGGCGATCGCCTCCAGGTGCACCGCGATGTAATGAAAAACATCGCGGAAGATCGACCATAGGAATTGCGCCTGGGGGTGCTCCGACTCGCGCAGCAGCTTCAGGCGTTCGGCGGGCGGACGCTTCAGGATGCGGCCCACGAGCTCGTCCGCCTTCGCACCGCTTTCGACGTACTCGCCCGTTTTCGCGTCGAGCACCTTGATCGTCTTGCCTTCCTTCTTGTAGAAGCCGGCACCTGTCTTCTGGCCGAGCGCGCCCTTGGCGACGAGCGCCGCGAGTACGGCCGGCGTCTCGTAAACAGCGAAGAACGGATCGTCGGCGAGGTTGTCCTGCATCGTCTTGATGACGTGCACCATCGTATCCAGACCGACGACATCGGCGGTGCGGAACGTCGCCGACTTTGCGCGGCCCAAACGCGAACCGGTCAGATCGTCCACTTCGTCAAAGCCCAGCCCGAACTTCGCGGCTTCCGCGGCCACCGCGAGGATCGAGAAGACGCCGACGCGATTCGCGATGAAGTTCGGCGTATCCTTCGCACGCACGACGCCCTTGCCGACCACGCTCGTCAGAAACGATTCGAGATCGTCGAGGATCTGCGGCTGCGTATGTGCGGTCGGGATCAGCTCGACCAGGTGCATATAGCGCGGCGGGTTGAAAAAATGCACGCCGCAAAAGCGTGCCTTCAACGCGTCGGAAAATCCTTCCGACAAGTGAGTAATCGACAAGCCCGAGGTATTGGTCGCGAAAATCGCATGCGGTGCGAGGTGCGGTGCGACCTTCTTGTACAAGTCGTGCTTCCAGTCCATCCGCTCGGCGATCGCTTCGATCACGAGATCGCAGTCGGCGAGCTGGGCGATATCGTCCTCGTAGTTCGCGGGCTCGACGTAGCGGGCATCGTCCTTTACCCCGAACGGTGCGGGCGACAGTTTTTTCAGATGCTCGATCGCCTTCAGCGCGATCGCGTTCTTCGGGCCTTCCTTGGCCGGAAGATCGAACAGCAGCACCGGCACCTTGGCATTGACCAGGTGCGCTGCGATCTGCGCGCCCATCACACCGGCGCCGAGCACGGCCACCTTGCGAATGATCAGATTGCTCACGTCTATCCTCCCTCGGAGTCATGCATTTTTGCGGGCTCGACGCGCGCCGGTAGCGGTAGCGCATATCGTCACAATCGAGCCGCAGTCATCGAATTCGGCGGCGCACCGGATTCTGTGCGCCGCCCGGTTTCGGCGTTTCGCTTAGAACAGCGACGCGTCGATTTCCATCAGCGTCTTCGAACCCGCGCGCGCCTCGCGGATCGTCTTGGCCGTCTCGGGCAAGAGCTTCGCGAAATAGAAGCGCGCCGTCGCAAGCTTGGACTTGTAAAACGGATCGCCGGACGCTTCGTGGTCGAGTGCGATACGGGCCATGCGCGCCCAGAAGTACGAGAACACCAGATGCCCGACAGTGCGCAGATACGGCACGGCCGCGGCGCCGACTTCATCCTGGTTTTGCATCGCCTTCATGCCGATTTCCATCGTGAGCTTCTGCACCTTGTCGCCGATATCGGCGAGCGGGTTGACGAACTCCTGCATTTCCGGCTTGACGCCTTCCGCTTCGACGAAATCCGTCACGAGCTTGCCGAACTTGCGCAGCTTCGCTCCCATGTCGCCGAGCACCTTGCGGCCGAGCAGATCGAGCGACTGCACCGCGTTCGTGCCTTCGTAGATCATGTTGATGCGGGCATCGCGCACGTACTGCTCCATGCCCCATTCCTTGATGAAGCCGTGGCCGCCGAAGATCTGCATCGCGTGGTTCGTGGACTCGAACGCGTTATCGGAGAGGAACGCTTTCAAAATCGGCGTGAGCAACGCGACGAGATCCGCCGCTTCCTTGCGCACGGCTTCGTCGCCATGCGAGAGCTCCTTGTCGATCTGCAGGGCCGACCAGTACGCGAACGCGCGCGCGCCTTCCGCGTAGGCCTTTTGCGTGAGCAGCATACGGCGCACGTCAGGATGGACGATGATCGGGTCGGCGGCCTTCTCGGGCGCCTTCGGACCTGTCAGCGAACGCATCTGCAGACGCTCCTTCGCATAGACGAGCGAGTTTTGATAGGCGACCTCGGTGAGACCGAGGCTTTGCATGCCGACGCCCAAGCGCGCCGCGTTCATCATGACGAACATCGCCTGCAACCCGCGGTTGGGCTCGCCGACGAGCCAGCCCTTCGCGTTGTCGAGGTTCATCACACAGGTGGCGTTCGCGTGAATGCCCATCTTGTGCTCGATCGAACCGCACTGGATGCCGTTGCGCTCGCCGGGCTCGCCCGCGGCATTCGGGACGAACTTGGGCACCACGAACAGCGAGATGCCCTTGGTTCCCGGAGGCGCATCGGGCAGACGCGCGAGGACGAGATGAACGATGTTCTCGGCGAGATCGTGCTCGCCGCTCGAGATGAAGATCTTCGTGCCGGAGATCAGGTAGGAGCCGTCGCCGTTCGATTCCGCCTTCGTGCGCAAGATGCCGAGGTCGGTGCCGCAATGCGGCTCGGTCAGACACATGGTGCCCGTCCATTCGCCCGCCACGAGCTTGGGCAGGTACACCTTCTGCTGCTCGGGCGTGCCGTGCGCGCGCAGGCATTCGTAGGCGCCGTGCGAGAGGCCCGGGTACATCGTCCAGGCCTGGTTCGCCGAGTTCAGCATTTCGTAGAGCGCGTTGTTCACGAAAGCGGGGAGCCCCTGGCCACCATACTCGGGATCGCAGCCGAGCGCGGGCCAACCGGCGTCGACGTATTGGCGATACGCCTCCTTGAAGCCCTTGGGTGTCGTCACGACACCGTCGCCCGCATACGTGCAGCCTTCTTGATCACCGCTCTGATTGAGCGGGAACAGCACCTCCGCGCAAAACTTGCCGGCCTCTTCCAGCACTTGATTGATCGTGTCGGCATCGAGATCGGCGTGCTTGGGCATGCCCTTGATTTCGGCTTCGACGTTGAGCAGTTCGTGCAGCACGAAATGCATGTCGCGCAGCGGCGCGGCGTACTGACCCATGACTTCCTCCAAAGGTTTCAGCGAGTGAGCTCGAGCCGGTCCGTTAGGTCCACGCGCCGAACATGATCTTTACGGCAACTGACGGCTTTCGCTCCGATACGAAACGATCGTCTTTTCCAGCGCGGCCCACGTGAGGCGTTCGGCATCGGGCAGATGCAAGAAGCGCGCGTCATGATGCAGACCGAGCGTGAAGCTATACAGTTCGAACAGCATCAGGTCCGGATCGGTATCCGGACGCAGATGCCCTTCTTCAACGGCTTGCGAAATCGCCCGCAGCAATGCCGCCCGCCACGTCGTGACGCTCGACACCAGTTCCTGGCGCACGGGGTTCTCGCCCCGATCGTCGTACTCGACCGCACCGCTGATATAGATGCATCCCGTCGTCACTTCCTGAATGCGTTTCTCCATCCAGCGGCCCAGCATCGCGCGCAAGCGCGGCAAACCGCGCGGCTCGCGCAGGCTCGGGAAGAACACTTCCTGCTCGAAGCGGCGGTGGTATTCGCGCACGACTTCGACTTGCAAGTCCTCGCGCGAGCCGAAATGCGCAAATACACCGCTTTTGCTCATCTGCATCCGATCCGCGAGCAGGCCGATCGTCAAGCCCTCAAGCCCGTCGCGGCTCGCCAGATCGAGCGCTGCCTCTAGAATCGCGGCGCGCGTTTGTTCACCTTTTCGCATAGCCTCTCTAACCGTTCCTATCACTGAGCCACTTAAAATCGAACGGCCGTACTATTATTAAACGCGGCCGTCCCTGAAACAAGGACTTTATTAGAAACCGGAATCTAACCGCGCAGGGGGCACGGCGTGGGGATTGCCGTGCCTAGTCGTATCCGCCCACCGTCAACAGCTTCATCACGGCGCGGTACACGGCGTAGGCAAACCAATTCGTCAGACGCTCCGGCAGAGGCCGTGCCGCATAGCGAGCGGCGTCGATCGGGCAAGCCTCTTCGAACGCCGCCAGCATCGCGCCCCGAAGCTCACCGATCTCGGGGTGTTCGATGAGCACGACGTTCGCCTCGTTGTTCAACACGAGGCTCAGTGCATCGAGGTTCGACGAACCCACCGTCGCCCAATCGGAATCGACGACAGCCACTTTGCCGTGCAGCATCGCTTTCTCGTATTCGGCGATTCGCACACCCGCGTTCAAGAACGTTCTGTAAAGATAGGGCACGGCGCGGTCGAGCACGGCGAATTCCTTCCGGCCGATCACGAGACGCACGTCCACGCCGCGATGCGCAGCCCGCACCAGGGCGCCGCGCAATTTGCGTCCGGGCATGAAATAGGGATTCGCCAATAGGATTTCTTGCCGCGCGCGGCCGATCGCGACGAGATAAGCCTTCTCGATGGCGCGCCGATTCACGAAGTTATCGCGTGCGACGAACGCGACGCTCGGCGCTTTGAGCGCTCGGTCGGGTGCTTGCGTCGAGGCCGCCCGCCTTGGGCCGCCTGCCGAAGAGATGGCCCTGGCCGCCCGCGCTAGCGGCACCAGCGCGCGCGACACCGATTCGGCGTAGGGCCGGTGGCCGAATGTGAGGCGCCGCCACTGTGCGTCCAACGCGTTGCTCACGTGCAGGACGACCGGCCCGGTCAGTTCGACCGCAAAGTCCCATGTAGGGCGCAGCGGACGCTCGCTCGTCGGCGCGAGATCATCGACGATATTGATGCCGCCGCAAAATGCGACGCGTTCGTCGACCACCGCGAGCTTGCGATGCGTGCGAGACAGGCCGAAGCGCCCGAACAACAACCCGAAGCCGAACCATCCCGCGTTGTAGATACGATGCTCGACGCCGGCTGCGGTCCATTCATCGAACAGCGCGAGCCGCCCCGTTCCGAGACCGTCGGTTATGACGCGCACGCGCACACCGCGTTGCGCGGCGCGCAAGAGCGCATCGGAGACGCGGCGCCCGGTCTCGTCGTCGCGAAAGATATAGGTCTCTAATGCCACGCTGGTACGGGCGGCATCGACATGGTCGATCAGTGCGCGGAAGTAGTCGGGGCCGCTCCTGAAGAGCCGTACCTCGTTGCCAGCCGTGAAACGGAGCCTCGATGCGCGACGCCGCGATACGAGCGCCCGGCCGATGCGCGCAAGACGACGCGCGCCGCGTTGGGTCATGCGCCCTCGGCCCTCTGCCGCGACGGGCTCACCTCTGACCCGTGCGCGCGCAAGCGGCGCGGCAACTGCAGGATCGCGTCGCGATTGGACGAGGAAAAGCAGCGCGCTGCGGCTTGCTCGTAGGGCAGCCAAAGATAGGCGGTGTGCTCGCGGGGAGCGAGTGTGACGTCGAGCCGGCGCGGCACTTCGAGCCCGAACCAGTGCTCGACGTTGCGCGTAACGCCTTCGGCGTAGCGATGCCGCCAAACGGGATAGATTTCGTATTCGATGAGCTCGCCCCAGTCGACGAGCGCATCGTTGGGCACCAGCGGGCCGCCGACGACAATGCCTGTTTCTTCGGCCACTTCCCTCGTCGCGGTTTCCCGCAGCGGCTCCTCGATGCGGTCTTTCGAGCCCGTTACCGACTGCCAAAAGCCCGGGCGATCCGCCCGTTCAATGATCAGGACGTCCAATGCCGGCGTGTAGATGACCACAAGGACGGATTCTGGGATTTTCGGCGGTTTGCGCATGGTGCTCGATCGGTTCGTGCTTGCCCGTCAGCATAACGCGCGAACCGGATAAGCGCGACACCCGGCCGCCACCCGGCAATCCCGGACACGGTAGGTAGCCCGCCCCTACTCGGCGTTCACGCCGCCTGCACGGCTAGGCCGCTCGTTCGCGCCTCGGTGTCGCCGCCACCATCCGATGTTTTGAACGCGGACACCGCCTCCTTCAATTTAGTCGCCTGCTCGTCCAGACACTGCGCCGCGCTCGCGGCTTCCTCCACGAGGGCCGCGTTGCGCTGCGTGACTTCATCCATATGGCTGACCGACCGATGGACTTGCTCGATGCCCTGGCTTTGCTCTTCGGACGCCGTCGCGATCTCGCCTACGATGTCCGAAACCTGCTTGATCGACTGCTTGACCTCGAGCATCGTCGCACCCACCTCGCCCGCCTGCTTCGAGCCGTCGTCGATCACCGCCAGCGATGACGCGATCAGATCTTTGATTTCCTTCGCAGCCGTTGCGCTGCGCTGGGCGAGCGACCGGACCTCGCTCGCGACCACGGCAAAGCCTCGCCCTTGCTCACCCGCACGCGCCGCCTCCACGGCCGCATTCAGCGCGAGGATGTTGGTCTGAAAAGCGATACCCTCGATGACGCTCGTAATCTCTGAAATCTTCGCCGAGCTGCTGCTGATGTTCTCGATGGTGTTCACCATTTCCTGCACCGCCTCGTTGCCCGCGTCGGCCAAGCGGGTAGCACTCGCTGCCAACGCATTCGCCTCGCGCGCGTTATCCGTGTTGTGTCTCACGGTCTCGGTGAGCTCGGTCATGCTCGCGGCGGTCTCCTCGAGCGAGGCCGCCTGCTGCTCCGTGCGCGAGGACAGATCCTGGTTGCCGCTCGCGATTTGCGCAGCCGCCACCGTGACTGATTCCGTCGATGTTCGGATCCCGCGGATGGTATCGGCCAATTGCCGGTCCATCTTCTTCAGCGATTCGAGCAGGCGACCGAACTCGTCCCGAGCGGTGATGACGATTTCGTTTTCGAGTCTGCCTTCGGAGATATGACGAGCGACGGTCAAAGCCTGACCGAGCGGCTTGGAAATCGCCCTGCCCAGATAGACGGATACACCGACGCCCAAGGCAGCGCCTGTCGCCAGCAGCCCGGCTAGGGTCCAGAACAGCAAATGGTACGTGGTCCGGCTCTGGGTCGTATCTCGCTGCGCCGCCGCGGTGCTCAACTGGCCGAGCTGCCTTAGGTCTTTGTACAAGGTACCGGCGACCGGCGCCAGCCGTTCTTGAGCTGCTCGCCCGCCGTCGTAATCACCATTGCTCAACGACGCGAGAACCTGGTCCGTGATCGATTCGAACTGCGGCACCATGCGCCTGACCTCATCCCTCATCGCCTGCGATTTTGGGTCGTCCGTGAGATCCACCTGTTCGTAGCGCGCCAGTGCGTCCTTCAGTATTTTGCGCGAGGCACCGATATGCGCGAGCATCGCCGGCGTCTGGCTCGGATCGCCGACAGCCTCGATTTCACGCATTTGCAAACGGATATCGAATTGGGCGGAACGCGCATCCGCGAGATCAACGATGGGAGCCGTGTCTCTTAGGTAGGAGGCGTGAATGTTGCGATCGAGGTGCTTGAGGCCGGACAGTCCCAGCACCCCGATCAAAATCATGAGTAATACGCATACGCCGAACGCCAATGCGATTTTGAATTTGATCGAGTACACGACTTTCATGGCGATGTTCCTAGGTGGTTCGTTGGCGTCTCGGCGGCGTGCCTGTGCCCTTTACGGCGACGGCGTTTGCTGAAAAAGGACGCGCTCAATCGCCGATGAGCTTATCGAGGACGCGCCGCCTTCTAGCCAAAGCCGCCCGGAATGCCGATGAATCGGCACCCGGGCGCCAGTCCTCGTGCGAGGGTCAAAGCCCGAAGTAAGTCTCGCGCACCGCGTCGCTTGCCTCGAGTTCCTCGCGCGTGCCCGATACCCGAACCTTGCCGTGGTCGAGCAGATAGCCGCGATCGGCCAAGTCGAGAAACGCGATGTTCTGCTCGGCGATCAAAAGGGACGTGCCGTCGCCGATAGCCGCACGCAGCGCGTCGATCACATGCTTGACGAAAACCGGTGCGAGCCCCGAGGAAGGCTCGTCCATCAGCAAGAGGCGCGGCTCGGAGATCAGCACCTTCGCAATGCCGAGCATCTTGCGCTGGCCGCCCGACAAGCTGGCCGCGGCGGCACTGCGCCGTGCGGCCAGGTCGGGGAACAGTTCGAACAGCACTTCTTTGCGCTGGCGGATCTTGGCTTGGGGCATGAAGTAGCCGCCAAGCGCGATGTTTTCGTCGATCGACAGCGTCGGGAACACCCCGAGCTCGGACATGAACGCGATTCCGCGCCGGATCCGCTGGTCGGGCCGCAGCGTGTCGATGCGCTCGCCGTCGAGCGTGATTCGCCCGCCCATGCAGGGCAGTAAGCCGATCAGCGTGCGCAGCAGCGTGGTCTTGCCTGCGCTGTTCGCACCCAGCAGCAAGACGGTTTGCCCCGGATCGACCTGCATGTCGACGCCCCAGAGCACTTGCATGGCGCCGTAGCCGGCCTCCACGCCTTCGATAGCAAGGGATGCCGTCATCATGCCACTCCAATGAATGCCGCGATTACTTCCGGGTCGCGCGAGGCGGTCGCAAGCGGCCCCTCGAACAGCATGCGCCCGGCGCCGAGCACGATGACACGCTCGGTAATGCGATTGAGGAATTCGAGCAAGTGCTCGACCACGATCATGGCGATTCCGCGCGCCGACAGCTTTTGCAGCAACTCGGCGACAACGTTCAGCTCGGCCGGGTTGAGCCCCGCACCGATCTCGTCGACGAGCAGCAGTTTCGGCCGCGTCGCGAGCGCGCGCCCGAGATCGAGCAGCTTTTGCTGGTTCACCGTGAGCGAGCCGGCAATGCGCGAGGCCACGCCTATCAGCCCGATGTCGTCGAGGATCGGCTCGATCTCGCGCGGATCCAGACGCACGCTGCGCGCCGCAACCTCGATGTTCTCCCGCACCGTCATATCGCGGAAGACCTTCGGCACTTGGAACGTGCGGTTGATGCCAAGATGCGCGCGCCGGTGCATGGGCACGCGGTTGACGGCGTGACCCAAGAAGTCGATCACGCCTTCGTCGGCTTGCAGCAGCCCCGAAATGACGTTGATGGTCGTGGTCTTGCCCGAGCCGTTCGGGCCGACCAGGCCGACGATCTCACCGGATGCGACCTTGAAGTTGACGTCGTTGAGCACGACTTGTGCGCCGAAGCGCTTATGGACGCCGGCCAGGTGCAGCAGTTCAGAAGACATGGATCCCCCGGCGTTGCAGCAGCGACAGGAGCCCGCTCGGCAAAAACAGCACGAGCAGCACAATGAGGCCGCCATAGATGAACTGGAAGTACTGCGGCGTCGAGATGCCGATCGCCGCGTACAGCACGTAAAGCAGTGCCGCGCCGACGACGGGACCGATGACGGTCCCGACGCCGCCGAAGAGCGCGAACACGATCGCGAACACCGAGAACTGCAGCGTAAAAACCGCATCCGGGTAGAAGACCGAAATACCCCATGCATAGACGCCGCCGGCGAGCCCGGCGATAAGGGCGGAGACAAGCCATGCGATGAGGCGCGCACGCACGACGTCGACGCCCGCCATGGCCGCGCTCACCGGATCTTGCTTGACTGCGCGCAGCGCCATCCCGAAGCCCGAGGTGCGAAAGTACGCGGCCAGCGCGCACGCGGCGAGCAGCACGGCGAGCATGCAGTAGTAGCTCGCCTGCGGGTCGTACACCTGCTCGATCTTGAGCCCGTACGGCCCGCCCGTAATGTCGGCCAGGCTCGGATTGGAGACGACAAAGTAGATGATCTGCGATGCCGCGAGGTTCGCGATCGAGAAGTACGCGCCCGAGAGCCGCAGCATCGGCCCGAGCACGAGCCCGAGCAGCGCGGCTGCGACCCCGCCCCCCGCGACGCACGCGAGCACCGGCAGATGGGTATGCATCACGAGCAGCGACGTTGCATAGGCTCCGCTGCCGAAAAAGCCCACATAGCCGAACGGCAAATAACCCGTGAAGCCGTACAGCAGGTTGAGGCCTTGCGCGAGCACGATAAACGTCATGATCGTGAACAGCAGCGACTGGTTGCCATAGAGGTGCGGCGCGATGAGGAAGATCGCGGCGAGCGCCGCGAGTAGGATGGCCCCCGCGCGCAAACGGCGCGGTGCGGCGGATCCGGTTTCGGTCAGAGTGAGATTAAGCAAGACGCACCGCCTTTCCGAGCAAGCCCGAGGGACGAATGAGCACGATGATCAGCAGCAGCGCATACGGCACCACGTTCGACCACGACGAGTAGTAGGTTTGCATGAGCATCGTGCCGAGGCCGAACACGAGACCGCCGGCGATGGTGCCGATCGGATTGCCGAGCGAGCCGATGATCACGATCGCGAATGCGGTGGTGGTCAGGCCGTCGCCGAGGTCGGGCGACACCGAGCCGACGAGATACGGCAGAAACACGCCTGCGATGCCCGCGAGTGCGAGACCCGCGACGAAGGCGATCGTCGACACGCGGCGCACGTCGATACCTGTGGCGACCGCTTCATCGCGCTGTGCCATCACCGCGCGCGTCGCATAACCGAGACGCGTGCGCGAGAAGTAGAGCCACAACGCTACCAGCGCCGCGAGGCTGACGCCGGCCGCCCACCACCAGCTGTCGGGGAACTGCTGGCCGAAGAGGCCCAGGTTGCCGCCGCCGAGCGCGTCTTCGGGCAGCGAGCGCTGATCGGCGCCGAACAGCAGCACCGTTACGGCCTCGAGCATCTGGCCGATGCCGAAGAAGAGAATGAAAGACAGCATTTCAGGATCGTCGCTGCGCTGTAGGCGCGGCACGACGGCCCGATACAGCGGCCAGCCGATCACGATCGCCCCCGCCACCGAAAGCGGAATCGCCCACAGCGGATTCAATCCGAAGCGACTCGAGAGCAGCCACGCGGCGTATCCGCCGAGCACGATGAACTGTCCATGGGCGAGATTGATGATGCGCATCACGCCGAACACAAGGTTGAGCCCCAGGCCAACCAGCGTGAAGAAGATACCGTAAAGAATGCCGCCGATAACGGCATAAGCAAGAAGTTCCACGTTCGTCCCTTCGCAAGCGAGGATGTCGCGGCCGGCGCCGTCATGGCGCCGGCCGGTTCCCGATCGAATGATTCAGTTGGCGATCAGTGCTGCGGCGCCGGGAAGACCGGTTTGCCGGTCGCATGTTCTTGGGGATAGACGACGACGAACTTGAGCCCCTTCTTGCCGTCCGGCACCATCTGCGCGACCGGGAACGGCTGGCCGAGCTGTGCGCCGTTCGCATTGATCTCGAACGGCCCGAGCAGCGTCGTCGTCTTGCCCGACATATCCATCAGCGCTTGGTGGAAATCCGCCTGCTCGAACTTCGGTGCGTCGCCGAGCATCTTCTCCATGACGATCCCCGTGTTGTAACCCGCGGAGTCGAGGAAGGTCGGCTCCTTGTGCTGATCCGCCTGGAACGCTTGCTCGAACTGCGCCGTGTTCATCCCGTACGAGACCTTTTCATACTTGACGAGCGGTGGCGTCGGGTACGTGTACGTATAGGCGAGCGCGTCGGTGCCGACGTTTTTGTCGAGCAGCTTGAGCAGCTGGCCCGGGAAGATCGTGAAGGTCATGTCGAAGTGCAGGCCGCTCTGCGACAGCGCGCGCAGGAATGCGATGTCGTTCGGCGCATAGCCGAACTCGAGCAGCGCCTGCGGGTTGGCCGCCTTGGCCGTATGCAGCAGCACGTTGTAATTCGATTCCACTGTCGGCACGCTGTGATAAAACACCGGCGTGACCCCGCCCTTGATCAGTTCGGCCTTCATCGTCTCGGCCTGCGACGCATCGAAATCGTTCGCGTCATAGATGATCGCCACGCGCTTGATTTTCTGCTGCAGCAGGAAGTTCGCGAGCGGGATCGGCCAGACCGTCGACGACGGGATACTGACGTCGACGAGATTGTCGGTTTTCTGCGTGAAGAAGTTCGCACCTGAGCCCGTCGGGTCGATGAGCAGCATGTGATGCTCGGCCGCGAGCGGCACCGCCACCGACGTCAGCACCGAGCCGAAGTCGGCCACGAGCACATCGACCTTGTCCTGCGTGATGAGCTGGTTGTAGAGCGTGGTCGCGGTCGACGTCGAGCTCTGGTCGTCGTAGGCGACGATGCGGACGGGGATCTTCTTGCCGAACGCCTTGATGAAGACGCCGCCGTGCTTGTTCGCGTCTTCGGCCCAGAACTTCAGACCTTCGTATTGGCCTTGCGACGCAACGGCGAACGGGCCGGTGCTCGCGTAGAGCGTGCCAATCTTGATTTGCGCGGGAGCCGGCGCGGCATGGGCGCCTAGGCTGGCGACGGCGCAGGCGATGGCCGCTGCGGCGGTCTTGAGCGAAGCGAGCGGGTTGCGGGTACGTCGAGCGTGCATCGAAATCTCCTCTGGATCGTTACGACATCGAAAGCAATCCACAACGCGTGACGACGCCTGGCCGGCGCGCGCGTGGCCTTGTTCTCTGGATAGGGAAAGCGGACAGAAGACCGTGATCGAGGTCCGGGCCGATGGGCCCGTCTCGTCACGAGAGGCGGCAGGGTATGCGATTCATTTGGCGTCTCCTTGTGGTTTGAATAACATCGTTTTGCCCAGATGTTACGCAAGTGCTATGCCAGGGAGGCCGTGAGGGAGACGAGCTTGTCGCGGCGGGACGAAAGGGGCGCGGCAACGTATGCCGTGTGCGAAAAACCGCAAAACGCCGGCGATTTCTGTGCGAGAAAAGTGACACGGCGCGCGTCGGGCCAGTGACGCGCGCCATGAAAAAACCCCAAAGGTCGGATTCAGGCCGAACCTTTGGGGTGCAGTAGCGAAAAAGCGCGCGCTCGTCAGCGGCCCGAAGGGGTGGGCGCCTCCCCTTCGCCGCAGTCCGGCCCGCGCCGCAATGCGGTTGCGCCGTTACGCCTTCGGCGGCTCCGGCTGCCGCAACCGAATGTGCAGCTCGCGCAGTTGCCGCTCATCGACGGGGCTCGGCGCTTGGGTCAGCAGACACTGTGCGCGCTGCGTTTTCGGGAACGCGATCACATCGCGAATCGAATCGGCACCGGCCATCATCGTGACGATGCGGTCGAGCCCGAACGCGATCCCGCCATGCGGCGGCGCGCCGTATTGAAGCGCATCGAGCAGGAAGCCGAACTTCGCGCGCGCTTCCTCGGCGCCCAGCTTGAGCGCGCGGAAGACCTTGCTTTGTACTTCCTCACGGTGGATCCGCACTGAACCGCCACCGATCTCCCAGCCGTTCAGCACCATGTCGTAAGCCTTTGCGAGGCAGCGGCCCGGATCGGTCTCGAGGTACTCGAGGTGCTCGTCCTTCGGGCTCGTGAACGGGTGATGCGCCGCCACGTAGCGGGCTTCTTCCTCGTCGTACTCGAACATCGGAAAGTCGATGACCCAGAGCGGCTTCCAACCGGCGTCGACGAGGCCGCTCGCCTTGCCGAAATCGGAATGACCGATCTTCAAGCGCAGCGCGCCCAGGCTGTCGTTGACGACCTTCGCACGATCGGCCGCGAAGAAGACGATGTCGCCGTCTTGCGCGCCGGTACGCTCGAGGATCGCCGCGATCGCCGCATCGTGCAGGTTTTTCACGATCGGGCTTTGCAGGCCGTCACGCCCCTTCGCGACTTCGTTCACCTTGATCCAAGCCAACCCCTTCGCACCGTAGATACGCACGAATTCCGTGTAGCCGTCGATGTCCCCGCGCGTGAGCTCGCCGCCCTTAGGCACACGCAATGCCGCCACACGGCCGTCCTTCGTATTGGCCGGCGTGCTAAAGACCTTGAAGTCGACGTCCTTCATCGCGTCGGTGAGTTCGGTGAACTCGAGCTTCACGCGCAAGTCGGGCTTATCGGAACCGAAACGCGCCATCGCCTCCGAGTACTGCATGACAGGGAACGGATCGTCGAGTGCGACATCCATCGTCTCCTTGAAGACGTGGCGGATCATCTTCTCGAACAGATCGCGGATTTCCTGCTCGCTGAGGAACGAGGTCTCGCAATCGATCTGCGTGAATTCCGGCTGGCGATCCGCACGCAGATCTTCGTCGCGGAAGCACTTGACGATCTGGTAGTAGCGATCGAAGTTCGCCACCATCAAAAGTTGCTTGAAGAGCTGCGGCGATTGCGGCAGCGCAAAGAATTGTCCCGCATTGACGCGCGACGGGACGAGATAGTCGCGCGCGCCTTCGGGCGTGCTCTTCGTGAGCATCGGTGTTTCGATGTCGATAAAGCCTTGCGCATCGAGGTACTTGCGTACTTCCATCGCGACGCGATAGCGCAGACGCAGGTTGTTTTGCATCTGCGGGCGGCGCAGGTCGAGCACGCGATGCGTGAGGCGCGTCGTTTCGGAAAGGTTATCGTCGTCGAGTTGGAACGGCGGCGTGATCGACGCGTTGAGCACCGTCAACGCGTGGCACAGCACTTCGATCTTGCCGCTCTTCAAGCCGGCGTTCACGGTGCCTTCGGGACGATTGCGCACGATGCCCTCGACACGCACGCAAAATTCGTTACGCACCCCCTCGGCCACCTTGAACATCTCGGCACGGTCGGGATCGCACACCACTTGGACCAGCCCTTCACGGTCCCGCAAGTCGATGAAAATCACACCGCCATGGTCGCGCCGGCGATGCACCCAGCCGCACAGCGATACGGTTTGGCCCAGCAGGTGTTCGGTCACCAGACCGCAGTATTCAGATCTCATCGACATGGTATTCGTCATTCGTTTGGCATAAAGGGCTGCGCGCGGCTCGGATCCACCGCGCCGCGGCATTAAAGGGGCGGCTCGATCGGACGGCGTACCGGCACGCCGCCCGGCGCTTGCGGGGCGACTACGCCCATCGAGACGATGTACTTGAGCGCGGCATCGACGGACATGTCGAGTTCGATGACTTCGGCTTTAGGCACCATCAGAAAAAAGCCCGAGGTGGGGTTCGGCGTGGTCGGCACATAGACGCTCACATACTCTTCCTGGAGGTGATTGACGACGTCGCCGCCCGGGATGCCGGTCAAGAACGCGATCGTGTACGAGCCGCGACGCGGGTATTCGATCAAAAGCGCCTTGCGAAACGCGTTACCGCTGCTCGACAGCAACGTGTCGGATACCTGCTTCACGCTCGTATAGAGCGGCCCCACGATGGGGATATGCCGGACGATCACATCCCACCAGGTGACGAGCTTCTGCCCGATGAAGTTCTGCGTGAAAAGGCCAACGACGAAGATGAACGCGAGCGTCAACAGCGCGCCGACGCCGGGCAGACGAAAGCCGAACAGCTTCTCGGGTTGCCAGGACGATGGCAGGAGCAACAGCGTTTGGTCCATCGTGCCGATGATCAGTCCGAGCACCCATAGCGTAATCGCCAAGGGCACGAGGACCAGCAAGCCGGTCAAGAACACGGATTTCAGTGTCGTTTTCTTCATGTGTACCGCCAGGGAACCGCTTGAACAAATAATCGGCGCGTTAGCTTGCACCGCCGCGTACCGGGGCCGACCTAAGCCGTGCCCCGGCATGTGTCGCGGCCGGCGCGAGACTGCGGGCGGCGGCGCGTGTTATCGATGCGCGCTCAAGCGTCGGTCGAGGCTGCCGGCGTGCTCGCGGCGGCGGGCTGTGCAGCGGCACCGTCCGATTTGGTCTCGGCTTTGGCTTCGGTCTTGGCTTCCGGGGTCGCCGCCGCGGTGTCGCTCGGCGCAGAGGGCTTCGAACTGTTCGAGCCGCCGCGGAAATCAGTGACGTACCAGCCCGAGCCTTTCAACTGGAAGCCGGCGGCCGTGACTTGCTTGCGCAACGCGTCCTTCTCGCACTGCGGGCACTGAGTCAGCGGTGCATCGCTCATCTTCTGGAGCACATCTTTCTCGAAGCCGCACGATTCGCAACGATAGGCGTAGATCGGCATGATTCTCTTCCCGACTATTTCCGGATAAAAACGGTTGAGCGCTTGCAAAGCGTTGAATTATAGCCGCAATTGGCCGCCTCCCGACTCACGGAGCACACCGCTTACGGTATTGCGCAGTTCGCGAGATGGGGGCGGGACCGCCAAAAATCAACCCCTTCGATCCCCGCCTCGATCAACGTCTTCGGCGCACCCGGCCACGGGCGGCTTTCGAACCGGCGCGCGAGGCCACGCCCGATCAACGCCGGCGCCAAGCCATCCAGCGCTCGCGCCCCGCAAATATCGGAAGCGAATCGGTAACCGCACTTTCCTCGACGAGCTCGAACGATGCGCCCAGAAGAGCCTCGAGTTCGTCGCGCGATATCCCGAACGGCGGCCCCTTGGGGGAATCGTCGAAATAGAAAAAACCGGCCAGCAGGGCACCCGGCGCGAGCAACTCGGCCATGCGGGCCGCATAGTCGGTGCGGCGGGCCGGCGGCAACGCGCACAAAAACGCGCGTTCGTAGATCCAACCGGGAACGAACGGCGCCCGATAGGTGAAGAAATCGGCCTGCTCGACGAGCGCGGCCTGCGGCCCGAGCCGGCTGCGAGCCGTGGCGACGGCATGAGCAGAAAAATCGATCGCATGCACCGTCCAGCCAGCGCGCGCCAGCCAGCCGGCCTCGTACGCGCTGCCGCAGCCCGGGATCAGGACGGGCCGAGGCGTCGTGCGCGCGGCGAATGCGGCAAACGCCGCGGGCACGCCCGTCTGGTCCCACGGCACGAAGCCTTGCCGAAAGCGTTCATCCCAAAACGCAGCCGTGTTCGGGTCGCGCGTCGTGAAGACAGGCGATTCGCCCCCGGCGCGGGCGGCCGCAGCCGGCCGTTCGGGTGAGGCAGACTTATCCATCGTTACGCTCCATAAGCCAATGCGATCCACGCCCGAGCGAGCACCGCACCGGCGCCCACGGCTACGCCGAACACCAGCAGCGCCTGCAGTAGCCGATTCGTGCGTCTTTGCTCGAGCAGCAACAGCTTGAGCGCGGCATCATGCGTGCCGCGCGCTCCCCCGTCATGGCGCTCCGAAAGAATGTGATGCACGAGACGCGGCAGTTGCGGCAGCGTCTTGCTCCACTGCGGCGCCTCGACCTTGAGCCGCTCGTACCAGCCGCGCCAGCCGATCTGCTCATTCATCCACCGCTCGAGGTACGGCTTAGCCGTTTTCCATAGATCGAGTTCGGGATCGAGCGAGCGCCCGAGCCCTTCGACGTTGAGCATCGTCTTTTGCAGCAAGACGAGTTGCGGCTGAATTTCCACGTTGAAGCGGCGCGAGGTGGAGAAAAGCCGCAATAGCACCTGCCCCAGCGAGATGTCTTTGAGCGCACGGTCGAAATACGGCTCGCAAACCGCGCGAATGGCACTTTCGAGTTCTTCGACTCGCGTGGACGGCGGCACCCAGCCCGATTCCAAATGCAGCGTCGCCACGCGGTGGTAGTCGCGCTTGAAGAACGCCAGAAAATTTTGCGCCAGGTAGTTCTTATCGAAATCGGACAGCGCGCCGATGATCCCGAAATCGAGCGCGATATACCGACCGAAGTGAGCTGGATCGAGGCTCACCTGGATATTGCCGGGGTGCATATCGGCGTGGAAGAAGCCGTCGCGGAACACCTGCGTGAAGAAAATCTCGACGCCTTCGCGCGCAAGCTTCGGAATATCGACGCCCGCGGCCCGCAGGGTCTCCATCTGGCTGATCGGCACGCCGACCATGCGCTCCATGACGAGCACATTGGGGGTGCAGAACTCCCAATACATTTCAGGCACGAGCAACAGGTCGAGCCCCGCGAAGTTACGCCGCAGCTGGCTGCCGTTCGCGGCCTCGCGCATGAGATCGAGTTCGTCGTGCAGATACTTGTCGAATTCGCCTACGACTTCGCGCGGTTTGAGCCGCTTGCCGTCGGCCCAAAGCCGTTCCGCCCAGATGGCCAAGTCGCGCAGCAGCGCGAGATCGGAATCGATCACGGGCAGCATATTGGGCCTGAGCACCTTGATCGCGACGTGCTTGCCCGCGTGCTGGCCGGACTTCACCTTCGCGAAGTGCACTTGCGCGATCGATGCACTCGCCACGGGCACGCGCTCGAAGTCGTCGAACAGGACGTCGACGCGCGCACCGAGGGATTTTTCGATGATGGCGATGGCGACCGCCGAATCGAACGGCGGCACCTGATCTTGCAGCTTGGCCAGTTCGATGGCGACTTCCGCCGAAAGCAGATCCCGGCGTGTGGACAGCACTTGCCCAAACTTGACGAAGATCGGACCCAGGCTTTCGAGCGCCAGCCGCAACCGTACCGCCGGCGGCGACTTGAACCGGCGGCCGATCGTGCCGATACGCACGAGGAACCGGACTCGCCGGTCGCTGATGCGGCTCAGCATCATTTCGTCGAGGCCGAAACGCACGACGGTGTAGAGGATCTTGATGAAACGCAATAAACGCATAACGGGCCCGCGGACTACCGCACGCGGCGCAAGGCGCCTGCCTGGCGGCCTAGCGTTTGCGGTTCGAGCCGCTCGATGCGTTTTTCCACACGAGCGAGCGCGTCGCGCGTACGCGCGAGTTCGGCGTTGAATGCATCGAGCGCACCGCGGCGCACGAGCTGCGGGTTTTCATCGAGCAGATACTCGGCGATCGAATCGCGCAAGCTGCGGCCCGCGTGCAGCGCATGTCCGCCTGCCGTCCGCACGATTTCGGCGGCGCGATGGGCCGGCGCGTCGCCGATGATCTTAGCCAGGTCCTCCTCGGGCTCCCAGCGAAGATGCTCGGCCAGTTTCGCGAGTTGCGTGGCAAACTCGGCGTCGCCTTCGATCTTGATGTGTTTCATGACCGCCGCCTGGCCGCCTTGGAGATAGGCCGGCAGCGCATCGGGGCCGAGGGCAAGGAAAACGTCCGCGCCGGGCGCATCGATTTCGTCGACGGCGCTCAGGTACCCGTCCGATTCGACGGCGAACGTCAGGACAACCGAGGAAAACGCGAGCCGAGCGGTCTTGCCCGCATACGGCGCGAGACGCTCGCGCGCCCACGCCTCGCGAGCGAGCAAGTGATTGACGGCGGCAGCAAAGGGCTTAGCGGCGAAGGTCATGGCCTCGAATGAAAAACCCGCGCAAGCTGGCAGCCTGCGCGGGCCTCTATTGTAGCGTCCGTTGGGGACAAGCCCTAGGTGTTGTGCCCGCGGCCGTGCACGGATCGGACGCCTCGACGCGCAGTCGTCAAGCGTTGCGCGGTTCGGACTGTTCGATGCCGGCCAGGAGCCAGCCGTCGCCGCCGCGCTTCGGCTTGGACAATTGCCAGTTTTCGGCGAACGGTTGGGCCGCGGCGCCTTCCCCCTCGCGAATCAAGCCGCTGTAACGCACGCTCGCACGGTACTCGAAGGCGTCTTCGGCAAGATCGACGAGTTCGGCATCGAGTTGCACCACGTCGGTTCGATCATGCTCGCCGCCGCGCGCGCCCTGCTCGCGCTCCAGTTCAGCGAACATCTCGGGGGTCGCGAAAGCCCGAATGTCGGCCAAATTGCCGGTGTCCCACGCCGCCTGCAAACGCACGAAATTCGTTTTTGCATGATGCAAAAACGCAGCCTCATCGAAATCGGCCGGCCGGGCAAACGCAGCCTGCCCCGCGTCCCGTGCCGAGGGGAACACCGCACCGGTCGAGCCCCACGCCGACGCTCCAGTCGAAGCCTGCGGCCCGGAGAAGGCATCGCGCCCCGTCGGCAACGCGCCGCCCGCGAGCGCGGGCCCAGTGTGCCGGCGGCGCAGCGAGAGCAGCTTGCGGACGACCCAGATACCGACCATGGCGAGCAAAGCAACGATGATGACGTTCGCCATTGCACTCGCGAACGCGGCGCCAAGGCCGAAGTGCGACAGGAGCGCCGCGATGCCGAGTCCGGCGGCAAGACCGGCGATCGGCCCGAGCCAGCGCGACCGCGCGGCCGGAGCAGGCTGCGCGGCCTGTGCACGCTGAGCTTGCGCACCTGCGGGCGCAGGCTGGCCCGGTTGCGCGGAGCGCGCCGATTGCTGCGGCGCCAAGGGCGCGGACTCGCGCTGCATCGTTTGGGACTGGCGCCCCATGCTGCGCCCGCCGCCCATCCGCTTCGCCTCCGCATCGAGCGCCGCCAGCGTGCCGGCGGCGAGCAACGTGACCACGGCGAAGCGCCGGATCCGCTTCGTCAAACACGATGAAAGCAGTTTGGAAGGATGAGGAAGCGAATCGGCCATTGCAGTATTCCCTATAAAAACAAGTGGTTAGGGGCGCTAATACTTCACCCCCACGTGCAAGGCTACCACGCCAGCTGACAGATTGTAATATTTGACGCTGTCTAAACCGGCCTGTTCCATCATCGTCTTCAACGTGTCCTGATCCGGGTGCATCCGGATTGATTCGGCAAGATAGCGGTAACTGTCGGCATCTTTGGCGAATTTGTCGCCCAGCCACGGCAAGACCTTGAACGAGTAGACGTCGTAGGCCTTCTTCAGGGGCTCCCAAACTTTCGAGAACTCCAGCACGAGCAAGCGCCCGCCGGGCTTGAGCACACGCCGCATCTCAGAAAGCGCCACTTCCTTGCGCGTCATATTGCGCAATCCGAAGGCAACCGTCGCTACGTCGAAGTAGTTGTCGGGAAACGGAATCTTCTCGGCATCGCACAGGAGCGCCGGCGCCACGATGCCGCGATCGAGCAAGCGGTCGCGCCCTACCCGCAGCATCGATTCGTTGATGTCGGTCAGCCAGACCTCGCCGGTCGGCCCCGCCTGTTTCGCGAACGCCTTCGACAGGTCGCCCGTGCCGCCTGCGATATCGAGTACCTTGAAGCCGGGCCGCACGTTTGCCCGCGCGATCGTGAACTGCTTCCACACGCGATGCATCCCGCCCGACATCAGGTCGTTCATCAGGTCGTAATTTGTCGCGACCGAATGGAATACGCCGGCCACCTTTTTTGCTTTTTCCTGTTCGTCGACGGTCTCAAAGCCAAAGTGCGTCTTGCTCATCGCGTTTATCCTCCGCGTTTGCTCAAATAGGTCGCGATCGTATCAGTGACAGTGGCCGCGCGGCGCGGCGCGCTCGGCCATCGGCGCATCGCGCTCGACGCCGGCCGCAGCAAGCTTGTCGACGTAGGCGCGCCACAGGTCGTCCTGCCGCGTCGCAAGCTCGTACAGCAAATCCCAGGAATAGATGCCCGTGGAATGACCGTCGGAGAAGGTAGGCTGCAGCGCATAGTTGCCGACGCCTTCAATCGAGACGATCGTCACCTCGCGTTTGCCCGTCTGCAGCGTTTCTTGGCCCGGCCCGTGGCCGCGCACTTCGGCAGAAGGAGAATAAACACGCATCAATTCGAATGGAATCCGATAAGTGCGGCCGTCGGCATATTGCAACTCGAGCGCGCGCGATTTCGCATGAACGACGATGTTGGTGGGCACCGGCGTGTCCGAAGTCAGTCCGCTCATCTTTCACCTCTCGTTTGAATCCAGCGGCCGCCCCGCCACAGGCGCGGCGGCAGGCGCACGACGTGCGCCGTCATTCGGGCGCCTGGGCCATCTCCTGCCGTAGCACATCGGCGATGAGCGTGGCTTGCGCGTGCCGCTGCGACAGGAGCGCCTCCGAGACGGACCGTTGTCGCGGCGCCCAGATCGGCTGCGGAAAATGGGCGTCGTTCGTGAACCGCGGGATCACGTGCCAGTGCACGTGCGGTACTTGGTTCCCGAGGCTTGCGAGGTTCACCTTGACCGGCGCCAGCACACGCCGCACCGCGCGCTCGGTCGCGTAGACGGCGCGCATGACGCGGTGGCGCTCGGCAAGCGCCAAATCGGAAAACTCCGCCACGTGCGCGTGCCAAATCACGCGACAAAAGCCCGGATAGTCGTGCTCGTCGGCCAACACGACGCGCAACGCTTCGTCGTGCCAGAGCACGACCCCGCCTTCCTCACGGCAAAATATGCAATCCATCATTGCCCCTTGGCGTCGACATGCGCAGCTAAGCGCTGCGGCACTCGCAGTTCGCGAGCGCTATTACACCAGCACGCGCTCGATCCCGCCATTATTCGCGCGCTCGACGTACTCCGCCATCCAGTTCTCGCCCAATACGTGGCGCGCCATCTCGACCACGATGTAGTCGGCTTCGATATTGGCGTCCTCGTTGTAGCGCGAGAGCCCTTGCAGGCACGACGGACAGCTCGTTAGGATCTTGACGTCGGCCGCGCCGTTGCCGACGACGGGCGCGTCTGACGTGCCGGGCGCCCCGTCCGGACCCGCGGCACCGATCGGGATCTCACGCAGCTTGGCTGCCCCCTTGCGGACTTCTTCCTCCTTGCGGAAGCGGACCTGCGTCGCAATATCGGGCCGAGCCACGGCGAACGTGCCGGATTCGCCGCAGCAGCGTTCGTTCTTTTCGATCTTGTAGCCGTCGTGGCTCGAGCCCATCAGCTCGTTGACGAGCTTGACCGGGTCCATCGTCTTGATCGGCGTGTGGCAGGGGTCGTGGTACATGTAACGCGTCCCCGTCACGCCGTCGAGCTTGATGTCCTTCTCGAGCAGAAATTCGTGGATGTCGATGATGCGGCAACCCGGGAAGATCTTGTCGAATTCATAGCCGGCCAACTGGTCGTAGCAGGTTCCGCACGATACGACGACGGTCTTGATGTCGAGGTAATTCAGCGTGTTGGCCACCCGGTGGAACAGCACGCGATTGTCGGTCACCGTTTTCTCGGCCTTGTCATACTGCCCGGCCCCGCGCTGCGGATAACCGCAGCATAGGTACCCCGGCGGCAGCACGGTCTGGACCCCTGCCTCCCACAGCATGGCCTGCGTGGCGAGCCCCACTTGCGAAAACAGCCGCTCGGACCCACAGCCCGGGAAGTAGAACACCGCTTCGGAGTCGGCGGTCGTCGTCTTCGGATTGCGGATGATCGGTACGATCTTGTTGTCCTCGATGTCGAGCAGTGCGCGCGCCGTCTTCTTCGGCAAGTTGCCCGGCATCTTTTTGTTCACGAAGTGGATCACCTGCTCGACGACCGGTGCCTTGCCGGTGGTCGCCGGCGGATGCGCCGTCTGCTTGCGCGCGAACTTCTTGAGCAAATCGTTGCCCAGACGCTGCACCTTGTAGCCGACGCCCATCATCGCCGTGCGAGCCAGGTTGATCGTCTGCGGGTTGGTCGCATTGAGGAAGAACATGCCCGCGGCCGAGCCCGGATTGAACTTCTTCTTGCCCATCTTGCGCAGCAGATTGCGCATGTTCATCGAGACGTCGCCGAAATCGATCTTGACCGGGCACGGCGTCACGCATTTGTGGCAGACCGTGCAGTGATCGGCCACATCGTTGAACTCGTCCCAATGCTTGATCGACACGCCGCGGCGTGTCTGCTCTTCGTACAGGAACGCTTCGATCAACAGCGATGTCGCGAGGATCTTGTTACGCGGGCTATAGAGCAGGTTCGCGCGCGGCACGTGCGTCGCGCAGACAGGTTTGCACTTGCCGCAGCGCAGACAGTCCTTCACCGAATCGGCGATCGCACCGATATCGGACTGCTGCATGATCAGCGATTCGTAGCCCATGAGGCCGAAGCTCGGCGTGTACGCGTTACGCAGGTCCGCACCCGGCAGCAGCTTGCCCTTGTTGAAACGGCCGTGCGGGTCGATTCGCTCCTTGTAGGCGCGGAAATCCGCGATCTCGGCCTCCGTCAGGAATTGAAGCTTGGTGATGCCGATGCCGTGTTCGCCCGAAATCACACCGTCGAGCGAACGCGCGAGCTTCATGATGCGGTCGACGGCTTTATGCGCGTCCTGCAGCATCTCGTAGTTGTCCGAGTTGACGGGGATGTTCGTGTGAACATTGCCGTCGCCCGCGTGCATATGCAGCGCGACGAACACACGGCCGCGCAGCACACGCTTGTGGATCGCCTGCGCTTCGTCGAGGATCGGCTTGAACTCGCCGCCGTTGAAAATCTGGCGCAGTTCGGCGCGAATCTCCTGCTTCCACGACACGCGGATCGTCCGATCTTGTGTCACATGAAAGACGATCACGCCGGGCTGCTCGTCCACGCGGTCGGCGAATTTTTCCGCCAGCGCCTCGTAGCCGAGCTGCACCAGATAGTGCTGCGCCTCGCGCAGCGGCATATCGAGCTTGTCGCGCAGGAAGGTCCAGCGCGTGCGGACTCGTTGCAACAGTTCGAGTGCTTGCTGCACGCGGTCTTCGAGCAGTTCCGCGCTCGGGATTTCATTGGCGTCGTCGCTCTTGCCGAGCGGCAAATTGCCGGCCTTGAAAAACGCTTCCAGCGCATCGACGAGCTGCAGCTTGTTCTTGATCGACAACTCGATGTTGATGCGCTCGATGCCGTCCGTGTACTCGCCCATGCGGTTCAACGGGATCACGACGTCTTCGTTGATCTTGAACGCGTTCGTATGCTTGGCGATCGCCGCGGTGCGGCTGCGGTCGAGCCAGAAGCGCTTGCGTGCTTCGACGCTCACCGCGACAAACCCTTCGCCGCTCTTGCCGTTCGCCATGCGCACGACCTCCGAGGTGGCGGCGGCCACGGCGTCGGCGTCGTCGCCGACGATGTCGCCGATCAGCACCATCTTCGGAAATGCGTTGCGCTTGGATTTCGTCGCATAGCCGACCGCGCGCAGATAACGCTCATCGAGATGCTCCAGGCCCGCGAGGATCGCGCCGCCACGTTTGGAGGTCTCGAAGAGGTAGTCCTTGATTTCGACGATGCTCGGGATCGCGTCGCGTGCTTGGCCGAAAAATTCCAGGCAAACGGTGCGTGTATGCGCCGGCATCTTGTGCAGCACCCAGCGCGCCGACGTAATGAGGCCGTCGCAACCCTCCTTCTGTACACCGGGTAGGCCGGCGAGGAACTTGTCGGTCACGTCCTTGCCGAGCCCCTCCTTGCGAAAGCGCCGGCCTTCGATCGAGAGCGTCTCGGTGTGCAGTAGGCGCTCGCCGGGCGCCGCCTCGCCGTCGAACCATTTCAGCTCGAAGCGCGCGAGCTCGATGTCATGGATCTTGCCCCGGTTGTGCTCGAGCCGCGTGACTTCAAGCCAGTTGCCTTGCGGATCGACCATTCGCCACCACGCGAGATTGTCGAGTGCGGTGCCCCACAGCACGGCCTTCTTGCCGCCCGCGTTCATCGCGACGTTACCGCCGATGCAAGAGGCGTCAAGCGACGTTGGGTCCACGGCGAACACGTAGCCGGCCGCCTCGGCCGCCTCCGTCACGCGGCGCGTGACCACGCCGGCGCCCGAAAAGATCGTCGGCGTCTTGCCCGACACGCCGGGCAGCTCCGTCATTTCGACCGCGCCCAACTGCTCCAGCTTTTCGGTGTTGATGATCGCCGCGAACGGTGTGAGCGGCACGGCACCGCCGGTATAGCCCGTGCCGCCTCCGCGCGGAATCACCGTCAGCCCCAACTCGAAGCACGCCTTCACGAGGCGCGCGATTTCAGCTTCCGTATCGGGCGTCAGTACGACGAACGGGTACTCGACGCGCCAATCGGTCGCATCGGTGACGTGCGAAACACGCGAGAGGCCATCGAAGCGGATATTGTCTTTCTGCGTGCAGCGGCCCAGCACTTTGGTCGCGCGACGGCGCAGATGGGCCATCGCGCCGAACTCGGCGGCGAACGCGTCGACAGCGCGGCGCGCCGCCACGACGAGCATCTCCACCCGTGCCGAGCGCTCGAGCCCGGCTTCATCGCCATGCTCGATCAGATCGGCACGGCGGCGCTTCTCGATCTCGTTTAAGCGATGGTTCAGCGCCTCGATCAGCAATGCGCGGCGCTTCGGGTTATCGAGCAGATCGTCTTGCAGATAGGGATTGCGGCGCACGACCCAAATATCGCCGAGCACTTCGTAGAGCATCCGAGCGGAGCGGCCCGTGCGGCGTTCGGCGCGCAACTCGTCGAGCACCTTCCAGGCTTCGTCGCCCAGCAGCCGGATGACGATCTCCCGATCGGAAAACGACGTGTAGTTGTAGGGAATTTCGCGCAAGCGCGGTTCGGCCTCGGCGGGAACCAAGGCCGCGGCGCGATGCGGGTCGAAGACTTGAGGTGCGTTCATGGTCGGACGGATCGATGAGCCGGGCACAGCGTCGATCGACGATTGCAGCCGGCATGCGCGTCACGCGCAATAATTTCTAGACATTCGGCGTCGGGAGCGAGTGACCGCGGCGCGGGTAGGTGCAAGCGCGGGACACTCGAATCAGAAGGGCGCTAGCCGCACGATCGTGCGTGACGGGCATGCCGCTGCGCCGCGGGACGCGCTTCCCGCGGGGCTGGGGTCAGTGGGGCGGTCCGTGGCTGCCAGCGCATTATCCGGTCCTGGTTTTAAAAGAGAATTCTACCGCATCATCCCGATGCGCGTGGGCCCACGATTGAGCCAGGCGTTGGAGCGCAAATCCCCACGGCAAGCGCGGCTTCTCGCGCTGCGGCGCTTCGCCGACCGTCCGTCCGGTTAATCGACAATTCGCTTTAGAATGCGCCCGGCTGCTGGGCTCAGGCGCCAAAACCCGTCGCCGTTGGCGCTATCATTGTCGTTTTTGCACCCTGCCATTCACGCCGAGCGCTGCACGCGCAATCCACATGTCCTCGTCTTCCCACGATTACTTAAAGAAAATCCTGACCGCCCGCGTCTATGACGTGGCCCGCGAAACGGAACTCGAACCGGCGCACAACTTGTCGGCCCGTCTGTCCAATCGCGTCTTCTTGAAGCGCGAAGACAATCAGCCCGTCTTCTCGTTCAAGCTGCGCGGCGCGTACAACAAGATGATCCATATCGACGCCGACGCGCTCGCGCGCGGCGTCATTACGGCCTCGGCGGGCAATCATGCTCAAGGGGTGGCCTATTCGGCGGCACGTCTCGGCGTCAAGGCCGTTATCGTCGTACCTGTCACCACCCCACAAGTAAAAGTCGACGCCGTGCGCGCGCATGGCGGGCCCACGGTCGAGGTCGTGCAAATGGGCGAATCGTATAGCGATGCCTACGCCCACGCGATCGAGCTGCAAAAGGCGCGGGGGCTCACGTTCGTGCATCCGTTCGACGATCCATACGTGATTGCCGGCCAAGGCACGGTCGCGATGGAGATCTTGAGCCAGCACCAGGCGCCGATTCACGCGATCTTCGTCCCCATCGGCGGCGGCGGGCTCGCAGCCGGTATCGGCGCGTACGTGAAAGCGGTGCGGCCCGACATCAAGGTCATTGGCGTGCAAACCGAGGACTCCTGCGCGATGGCCCGATCGGTCAACGCGGGCGAGCGCGTGACGCTACCCGAGGTGGGCCTGTTCTCCGACGGCACGGCCGTCAAGCTCGTCGGCGAAGAGACGTTCCGGCTCTGCCGGCAATATCTGGACGAAATCCTTACGGTCAACACCGACGCGCTTTGCGCGGCCATCAAGGACGTCTTCCAAGACACGCGCAGCGTTCTGGAGCCGGCCGGCGCGCTCGCCGTCGCCGGCGCGAAGCACTACGCCGAACGCACCGGCGTGACGGGGCAAACGCTCGTCGCCATCACGTCGGGCGCGAACATGAACTTCGACCGCATGCGCTTCGTCGCCGAGCGCGCCGAAGTGGGCGAAGCGCGCGAAGCGGTCTTCGCCGTAACGATTCCGGAGGAGCGCGGCAGCTTCAAGCGCTTTTGCGAACTCGTCGGCGGGGAGCGCAGCGTCACCGAGTTCAATTACCGGATCGCCGATGCAAGCGCGGCGCACATCTTCGTGGGCGTGCAGATCAAGAGCCGCGGCGAATCGGCTGTGATCGCGCGCACGTTCGAAGAACACGGTTTCTCGACGGTCGATCTGACGGGCGACGAACTCTCGAAGCAGCATATCCGCTACATGGTGGGCGGCCGCTCGCCGCTCGCGCACGACGAGCGTCTGTTCCGTTTCGAATTTCCCGAGCGGCCCGGCGCATTGATCAAGTTCTTATCGTCGATGGCGCCCGATTGGAATATCAGTCTCTTTCACTACCGCAACCAGGGCGCGGACTGCAGCTCGATCCTCGTAGGCGTTCAAGTGCCGCAAGCGGACAACGCCGCATTCGCGAGTTTCTTGTCGACGCTCGGCTATCCCTATTGGGACGAAAGCAGCAATCCCGTTTATCGGCTCTTTCTTGCGTGATGCCCCGTCGAACCGAACACGATGACTCCCGACCACTCTCCGCTCGGCAAAGGCACGACTTACACCGAGCAATACGATCCGACGCTGCTGTTTCCGATCGCGCGCAGCCCTGCGCGCGCGGCGATCGGGATCGAGGCCGCGCTGCCGTTCTTCGGCACCGACATCTGGAACGCCTACGAGCTGTCCTGGCTCAATAGTCGAGGCAAGCCGCAGATTGCCATCGCGACGTTCTTGGTGCCGGCCGAATCGCCGAACATCGTCGAATCCAAGTCGTTCAAGCTGTATCTGGGCTCGTTCGCGCAAACGCGCATCGATTCGGTCGATGCGCTGCGCGATACGCTCAAGCGCGATGTATCGGCCGCGTGCGGCGTAACTGTCTCGGTACGCCTGACCGTACCGGCGGATTTTGCGAAACTCGAGTTCGACGAGTTCGACGGGTTGTCGCTCGATCGGCTGGATCTCGATACCGATGTATACCAGCCGGATCCGATGCTGCTCAAGGCCGCGTTCGACGAGGCACCCGTCGAAGAAACCCTGTACTCGAACCTGCTCAAATCGAATTGTCCGGTGACGGGCCAGCCCGATTGGGGCAGCGTGCAGATTCATTACGTGGGCCCGCAGATCGATCATGCGGGCCTCTTGCGCTACATCATCTCGTACCGGTCGCACACGGGTTTTCACGAGCAATGCGTCGAGCGTATCTTCATCGACATCCTGCGCGAATGCCGGCCGGTGAAGCTGGCCGTCTACGCCCGCTACACGCGCCGAGGCGGGCTCGACATCAATCCGTTCCGCACCAACTACAACCTGCCGATGCCCGATAACGCGCGCACGGCACGGCAGTAAGCAGGACGATTACTTGTCAAACCGCCACGCCGGCGATCGCCGATTGACCTTGCCGGGCACCACCGCGTCCGGGTAAGGCACCGGCAGAGCGGCGAGTGCCGATCACACCGAGCATCAGCTGATCCATCTCTTTGATGATGTCGGAGAGAACCATCGTGATAACCGCGAATTCTCGTCCGTACGAGCCCGCACGCGCGGCTGCGATCCGCGCGTTGAGCGCGACGATGTTGGCCTGCATGGAAATGCTTCCCAGTTGCTCGGCAATGCCGGCTTGGCGCCGCAGCGCCGCCGCTTCGATCCCCTGCATCTCGCTCTGGTACGCGAGCGTAGTCCTCTGCAGCAGATCGAGCAGCGGGGTGGCCTGTGCGACGAGCGCGTCGACCTGCTCGTACGCTGCCGCGCTGCCGGATTCGACACCCGCGATCGCTTCGGTCGCCCGCGCGATGAACTGCCGGACGTGCTCGTCCGCGCGCACGGACCCAAAATAGAGCTGGCTCAGCGCGTCGGAGAACACGCCCGGCAACTGCTCGTTGCCGTCGACCAAATCGGCGTGAGCATGCGCGAACGCGGTCACACATTGCTTTGCCACCGCCAGCGCGAGGTCATCGCCACGCGAGGCCAGCAATACATGCAAAACGATCCGCTGCGACAGCATCCGCTGCCGGCCGGCGAGGTTGATGAGCTCGCCGACCACTTGCGCGGAAATCGAAGCGTGACTTGAATGTGTCTGTCGTGTCATAGGTAAGGCTATGGGATTCGGATGTCGCCGATCGATCGAACCGCACGCTCGGCGCTTGGCGCGCAACGGCCCACCTCTCGACCGACCCAACCATCCCAAGGCAACCCCGCGCGGATCGATCGGTCGATCCACACAAGGGCCGCTCCGGGGACACCGGTGCACCGCTCCGCTCTCGCGAGGGGGTGAGATGAAATATCAAAGGCCGCCGTTGGGCTTGCATAAGTCAGAGCAATATCCGCGCCATAGCGCACTGACCGATGCGCTGACCGATGAGTGGGGCAGGCATGGGGTCGCGGCTCGGAGTGAGCATCCTTTCGCGTGGCGTGTGAAAACCCGCGGCGCGGGAGCCAGATAAAGACCAAACGGAAGC
>Ga0207705_10000298_pt1 | contig 46287 bp, 69 predicted proteins | sample KBSC13metaG_FD_184314 | JGI IMG/M metagenome (GOLD analysis project Ga0207705, IMG submission 184314) | Corn rhizosphere microbial communities from Kellogg Biological Station, Michigan, USA - KBS C1-3 metaG (SPAdes) (version 2) | ecosystem: Host-associated > Plants > Roots > Rhizosphere > Soil ... | reverse complement strand
ACCGTAGCTGGGCCCTACCCCCCAGGCTCGCGCGCGGCGAACCCGGGGGGTAGGCGTCCCCTATGCGTGCCAGGCCCGGAACGGGTCGCGCACCGATGCGGCAGCGGTCCGGGGCGCGGCCAGCGTGGCCGTAGCGCGGGGGTCCGTGCCGACGTTCAGCCGGTGACGCGGCCAGTAGCCTGCCGCAACCGTGTCAATGGCCAGCGCATCGGCGTCAGCGTCGGCCAGCGCGTCGGGCGCGTCGGCAATGTGAACGGCGCTGATGGCCCCGGCCATGTCCAGCAGGACAAGCGCGGCAGCGGCGTCAAGCAGGGTCGTCGTCGTGGTCATGGTGTCTGCTCCTTGGGTCTGGCCAGCGTGCCGATCACGCTGACGCATGTCATGCGTCGGCACCCTGCGCGCCGATCTTTAGCGCAGGGTGCCGACTGGTGCTGACGGTCGTTGTCAGCAGGGGGACATCGGTGAGCCGATCCCCCCGTCGCGCTTGCGCTTGCGACTCATGGTCGGGCGCGGCTCGGGCGCGCCTTCACCTGCCACCTTGGTCCCGTAGCGCGCCCCGGCAGGGACGCCGTTGGGACGCCGTGCCGTGCTGGCCATGCCACGGTGCCAGGCGTCCTCCAGCGCTGCCGCGTCGATCTCCCGTCGCGTCCCCCCGACGTAGGGGGGCAGGGTGTCCACCGTGGCCAGCACCACGGCCACGGCGTCAGCGCTGACACGGTGAGCCACGGTGGACAGGACAGCCCACCGCTCGCCGTTGGGACGGGTCACGATGCAAGCGCTGGCAGTGCCCGACGTCGGCACGTAGGAGTCGCGGGCCAGCGCCCGGGCGCGGTCCGGACCGGCGGACTCTGGCGCAACCCAAGCCGTCACGTTGGCCGCGCTGGCGGCAAGGTCGGCCAGGACAGCACCGATGCGCTCGGACACGCGGCCAGCGCTACGGCCACCCGTAGGCAGGCCCAGCGCACGCGCCACGGCAGACACGGACCCGTCGCGACGGAGCGTGTCCACGATGATGGCCGCGTCAGGGTCGGCAGCACAGTCAACGGCAACCGCGACCGTGTCGCTCATGGTCCACCGTGCGCATGCGTCGGGCGCGGCCCACCCGGACCGGGGGATGCTGGTGCGAGCGTCGCTGTCGTCGTCGTCGGCCAGGACGCCGAAGGTGTCGCCAGCGGCATACTCAGAGCCGTTGCCACGCTGCCGCACGTCCATAGCGGACAGTGCCTGTCGGGCGCGCCATACGGCCACGTTGGCCAGGCGCTCGGCGCTGGCGCTGGGGTCGCTGGCAGCAACGCTTGCCAGCAGCACGCGTGCCAGCGCGGCCACGTCGGACGCGTCCAGCATGCTGCCCCCGGACCGGGCCGGAATCATGGCGGCAGCGTCTGTGTAGCGGGGGGTTGGCGCGGTTTCGGCAGCGCTGCAGGCTGCCACGGTTGCGGGAGTGATGTAGTCGGACAGGAGTCCAGTGCTGGCCATGGTGGCCGCCTTCCCTTGTCTGCCCCGGCGTGCCGATCACGCTGGGTGCCCTTCGGGCATCGGCCCGAAGTAGGGCCGACTTTAGCGGACCGGGGGACTTTTGGACAGGGTTGGCCCCAACCGACTGTCAGGGACGGTCCGGGGTTCGTTTTCCGGCCAGCCGGAAAACGTCGGCTCACCCTTCCCTGACGTTGGGTTGTCCGGCCAACCGGTCCGGACGATGCGACCCGATGGGAGCACGACGATGCCACAGGACAACGCGTACGCCGCATGGTGGTCAGACGATGGGACGTCGGCATGCGCCGACGCAGACTGTCCAGTCCCGCGCTGCCCCGGAATGCACCCGTTCACAGCGGACACGATTCCACCCGCGTAGTTACACGCGTGCGATTCCGTGCGCGTAGTTACACGCGTGCGATTCCTCGCACGCGTGTGCGTGTACGCGTGCGCGTGCGCAGCGCGACCTCGGAAAATTCGAGGTCGAGGTTCCCTGACAATAGGTTGGCGAGCACGAGCAAAACTGCCGCCCCCCACGAGCATTCAAAATTACGCCCCTAACGAGCGTTGGTGTGCGTGCACCTGAGATGGCCGATCCAACTCACGTGCGCGCACACGAGCGTTCGCATCGGGCGAGCGCCCTGCACAAGGAGACAGCTATGACCGCCAACGTGGAGACCCTGCTCGCGACCCTGTCCGCCGAGGACATCGCGGCCCTGCTCGCGCAGGTGAAGGTCAGCCAGAAGAACGAGTCGGCCCAGCGCAAGGAGGAGCGCGAGCGGGTCAAGGGCGTGGTCCAGGGGATCACGCGCATCATCACCAAGGAGGGCGGCCCGAAGGCCACCTTCAAGTCGGGCGCGCAGGGCTGGTCGCTCGGGGGCACGGTCGAGGTGGACGGCGTCACCTACAAGGTGTCCATGCTCGTCCGCGACGCCGCGACCATCCCCACCAACGACCCCACCGAGTAGCCCGTACCCACGAGCTGCGACCCATCCCGGTAGTCCACGAAGGAGGTGAGCACGAGTGTCCCCAGGGAGCATCAAGCGCCGGTTCCGCAAGGGCACTCGTGCGCACGAGCAGGTAGTCCTGGCCCGAGGTGGCCAGATCCAGCGCCAGTTGCAGGCGCAGAACGTTGCCAACGGACGTTGGCAGCCCACGAGCGGAGGTATTCATGCGGATCGCGTACGTAGCAGTGCTGCCCGCCATCCCGGGCAATGACCTCGTGCACCCGAGCAGGGAGAGCGCACAGCGCGAGGTGCGCAACGCACGAGCAGCAGGGCTCGGGGAGGGCTCGTGTGTGCAGGAAGTGCTGATGCGAGCCAAGTAGTGCCCTGCGCACAGGGGATGTCGGCATTCGCAGAACAACGAGCGATGACCGACCTCGTACGTGCGCTGAACGAGCGCGACTGCTACGTCAAGCAGTCTGCGTGCGGACACGAGCAGTGTCGTACCTACGTCATGGCCGTTGTCCTGCCAGAAACCTTTGGGTCCGAAAATCGGAATTGATCCATCTACCGACTTTTCACCCATCTACACGAGCACGCGCAATGTGGCCCGGAAAAATGGGCCGCCAAGTTCCCTGACAGTTGGTTGAGGCTGACGAAGCCGACGACGAAAGGCGGTGAGCACGATGCGCACGGGCTGGCAACAGCCCACCTGGACTCACGAGTCCACCAACCCATCGGACGGCCTTTGTGCCCATCACGCGCTCTGAGGCGCGGTAGCACCACCCCACGAGGATGACTCCACTCTGCGCTGCTAGACGGGTCACCGCACGAGCACAACAGCACGAGAGGTCACGCGCCGGTTGAAGATCGCGTGTCCGGCTGGGCCCCCGTCATCGGGCCCTCCCTCTGACAACGAGCGTTAGCGCACAGGCGCGCGCCTACACGACAGGATCACATCATGCGAGTGAAGCTCCCCATGGGAGACGTCTTGCGACTGGGCATCAGTCGCCGTCCCTACCGGTGGTTCGGCCTGACCTTCACGCCCGTGGGCGCGAACTGGGGCACCGTGCGCTACCTCGTCGGCGTCAGGATCGGCCGATGAGCAGCGACACGAGGCGCGAGTACCAGGTGCCGATCATGTTCGACGTGACCTCCGACTCCATCGAGGGCGCGAGCGAGGCAGCCATGGCCCTCCTGGGCAAGGCCGACCTGGTCGGTGAGTACCACACGACCAACGGGCTGGGCACGGCCCGGATCGAGTCGATCTGGACCATCGAGCGCGTGGCCAAGGCCGCCGACGGCAACGACAACGACCACGGCGTCGTGGTGTTCCAGGACGACCTGGACTACCTGCACGCGCTGCTCAAGCGCATGTGGGACAGCAGCACCTTCATCACCGCTGCCGAGCAGGGCAGACACCAGCGGCTCATGGCCTACTTCGACCCGGACACCGGACGCTGCGGCTCCGACGACCTCGCGGACGAGGACGCCTGATGGACGTCGAGGCCACCTTGCGCGTGCTGCGCACACAGGCGCGCATCGTCAACATGCTGGCTCAGATCCCCGACTGGACCGACCAGCAGCGCAACGACGCACTGGAGGCGGGCGAGCTGCTGGCAGAAGCCTTCGCCAACCTCGACGACTGGCTGGCGCGTGGTGGCTTCGCCCCGCGTGACTGGCGCCCGAGCACGCTGCAAGTCGGCGAGCGGCCCGGAAAAACCTGAGCCGACCGTCCCTGACAGTGCAGTAGAGCCAGCCACCGAGCCTTCCAAGGAGGCACCCATGAGTGACCCGACGTCGTACAAGGCGCTGGATGCGCTGCTGACCCGCAACGACAAGCGCATCCCGTCACGCAAGATCGCCAACCACACCTACGCGCAGCGGCGTGCGGTCGGCCCGTACGGACGCGAGACCATCGCCATCCGCTACCACGAGACCGACGTGGTGACCTACGACAGCGTCGGCTGCATCGCGCTGAACACGGGCGGCTGGCTGACGCTGAGCACCAAGGAGCGGATCAACCGCTTCACGCCCCGGTGCGTGCAGGTGCACAGCCAGTCCGGCCGCTGGTACGTCACGACCATGCCGCGCGGCGAGGGCACCATCAACACCTCGCCCGACTACGGCTACGGCGTGGTCCCGTTCGCGGACGGCATCGTGCTGGAGCCCTACCAGAGCCAACTGGGCTTCCACGTGCGCAACCACCTGACCGGCACCGAGGTGGACCAGCAGAACCGGCACAACCGTGCCATCGAGAAGCTGCTGGACAAGTACCTGCGCGGACTCGACGAGAACACCCACCGCATCATCGTGGGCAACTACGGCCGGTACCGGCGCAGGGTGCCCGGCGAGCATGACGAGGACGGCGAGCAGCTCTATGTCACGGTCCAGCCGCACGAGGGCTGCCCGATGTGCGTGTCACCGGAGATCGGCGTCCTGGTAGGCGACAAGTTCGAGGACGTGCAGCACCTGATCGAGCACATGCAGGACGGGGTCTACCCGTTCACCCTGCTGTGCACGGCCAGCCTGCAGGTCGGCACCGCTGCACGCGCGCAGATCTACGACCTCAACCGGCGCGACCTGCGCGCCTACCTGCGCCAGCAGCTCTACGTGGGGCCGGTCGCACTGGCCCATGGCAAGCGTCCCCGTCACACCCGTCACTGGCGTCTGGAGCAGAGCGCATGAGTGTCCAACCGCACCCGTTCGAACCGATCTTCGGCGGCCCTCCTGCTGTGGGGGAGGCCGACTGCCAGGTGTGCCAGCTGCCCCAGAGCAACTGGCGCCACCAGGACCAGACCCGGCCGCTGTCGATGTACGCGCTGGACGCTCTGTCCTTCGCCATCCTGGCGCTCAACGACAGCCTCGACCCCAACGCCACCGAGCCCGATGACCGCGCACGCCTGGACGATGAGTCCCAGGTCGAGGCGGCCCTGGACTCGCTCGACCGGCTGCGAACGTTCGTTCGCAGCCTCACCACCATCTGATGGCCGTGCACTGGGACGGCCCCACTCCCCGAGAAAGGCAAGCGCATGGCGTTCCGCAAGGGGCTCGTGCTCACGTTCGGTCTGGTCAACGTGATCGTGGCCCTCAACTCCGCAACCGAGTCCGAGGACTCACTGACCACCGTGTGCGTTGGTGGCGCTGGCTCAGCGCCGTCGCACGCACCATCGCCGATCAAGCAGAGGCGCACGTGCAGCCACTGCGGTGACATCGCGTGGAACGACGTCAAGAAGGCCCAGAAGGTCGGCAGCGACCAGTACGTGGTCGTCGAGCAGGAGGAGGTCAAGGCGGTCGCGGACGCGAACGTCGGCGTCACCAAGAAGATGCTCACCCTCACCGTGCACGACAGCGACGAGGTCGCCGCGTCCACCGTCCCGGGCACCAGCGTCTACTACGTCGAGCCGGACGGTGCTGCGCAGCTCGGCGCGTACAGCCTGCTGCTGGACGCCGTCGAGCGGCACCCGGAGATGGCGTTCCTGACCACCTACACGCCGACCAGCAAGCAGTCGATGTTCCAGCTGCGTGCGTTCAACGGCGCGCTGGTGCTCCAGCAGGTCCGCTGGCCCGAGCAGGTGCTGGCCGCTCCCAACACGGGCGCCGTCACGCCGGACGACGGACTCAAGGTGCAGATGGACATGATCCTGTCCAGCATCGTCAAGCCCTTCGAGCCCAGCGCGTACCAGGATGACTACAAGCGCGCCCTGGCAGCCCTACTGGCCACCAAGACCGCCGTCACGGGTGACGCTCCGGTCAAGAGCAAGGCCGACAAGTCCGTGGCCGCAACCGGCGTCGTGGACCTGAGCGCACAGCTCGCAGCCATGCTCGGCAACGTGGCACCGGCCACCCCGGCCCGCAAGACCCGCGCCCGCAAGAGCGCATGAAGCCCACCCTGCACCAGCGGCTGACCTACCGGCGCATCCTGCTGGTGTCGGTCACCGCTGGTGTCGTGGTGTGGCTGCTCACCCCGGCCCAGCACCCACGCAAGCCGGTCACCCCGTGCACCCAGACCTGGTACTCACCTGCCGGTGCTGAGCACGACATCCAGTTCCCCGTGGAAAGGAACGCTGACGGCTCATGTCCGTGACCCCTGCTGGCTGGTACTCGCCCACCGAGCCGCCTCGCCTGTCCAAGCCACCGCTGGTGCAGCACCAGTTGCGCCAGCGTCGCCGCTACGTCGTCCTGGCACTCCGTGGCCGCGTGCTCGCTCTGTGGGGCAAGCCGTGACCACCACCCTGCCGGTCATCACACCGATGCTGGCCTCTCCGCCCAAGAAGGAGACGCTGTCAACGCTCGTTGGCACGCACACCTTCGACATCAAGCTCGACGGTGTCCGCTGCCTGCTCTACTGGGACGGGCAGACGTGCAAGCTCGTGAACCGGTCCGGCGTCAACGTCACGCACCGCTTCCCCGAGGTCGTCGAGGCAGCCAAGGACCTGGGTCCACGTCCCATCGTGCTCGACGGCGAGATCGTGGCCAAGTCGGGCTCGTTCCAGGACACCGCCAAGCGCGACAAGCAGAACAAGCCGATGGACATCAAGCAGGCCATGGCCGCCATCCCGGTCACGTTCGTGGCCTTCGACATGCTCTGGCTGGCCAACGTCGACCTGCGCCCGATGACCTACGTGACCCGCCGGGCCAACCTGGAGACGGTGCTCATCGACGCTCTGGGCCTGCACGTGTCGAACATCCAGCTGTCCGTGGTGTCCACCGACGCCGACTTCTTCGACGTGGTCAAGTCCATGGGCATGGAGGGCGTGATCGCCAAGCGCAACACCAGCACCTACCGGTCCGGTCGCTTCTCTGACTGGATCAAGTTCAAGGCGTTGCGCTCGATCACCTGCGTCGGCATCGGCTACGAGGTAGGCACTGGTGCCCGTGCGCACTTCGGCGCCATGCACCTGGCCCTGGTCGGCCACCCCAACGGTGGCGGCATCGTCGAGGTCGGTCGCGTCGGCACAGGCTTCGACACCAGCGAGATCGCCTACCTCAAGGGCGAGTTGGACGCTGGGCGCCCGGTCGTGGTCGAGATCGAGTGTCTGAACAAGTCCCGCGACAACAAGCTGCGCTTCCCCGTCTACAAGGGTGTGCGCACGGACTTGTCGGTGGTCGATGCCAAGCTGGAGCAGTTGGCCGACATCCCGACTATGTGAGGTTCGTAGCGGCACCGGGGATGGCGCACGCAAGGCCGAAGATCCGGGAAGGACCGAGGCCAGGGTCGCCGCAGCCCTGGCCCACCGGAAAACCGACCGCTGGCTTCCCTGACAATGGGTTGCCAACGGTCATTGGCACCACCGCTTCACCCTACCGTGTACGTTTGGCCCTCCATCCCACCTACTCATCGGGAGTACGCATGACCACCGCAACTCTGGCACCCACCGCACACCCGGTGGCCGTGTCCCTGCAGGCGATCCTGGACGAGGTGAGCGCCACCTACCTGGAGCGCCGCGCCGTCGTCGAGGGTGCGCTCATGGCCGTCCTGGCCAAGGAGCACGCGTTCATCCTCGGCCCGCCCGGCACCGCCAAGTCCGCGCTCATCCGCGACGTGGTCGCACGCTTCACCGGGGCCACGTACTTCGAGACCATCATGTCCAAGACGCGCCCGGACGCCGCGATCCTCGGCCCGTACAACCTGCCCGAGCTGCGCGACAAGGGCGACTTCCACCGCAAGACCAACGGCTTCCTGCCCACGGCCAACTTCGCGTTCATCGACGAGATCGGCAAAATGAGCCCGACCCTGGGCCACGACATGCTGGCGATCCTGAACGAGCGCCTGTACCACGAGGTCAACGGTGGCCGGTCCGCCGTGCACGTGCCGCTCTACTCCGCGTTCAGCGCCAGCAATGAGCTGATCGTCGAGGAGTCCGACGACGCGGCAGCGCTCTGGGACCGGCTGCTCGTGCGCATCGTCGTCGACACCATCCAGGAGTCCGGCAACTTCGCCGTGCTGCTCCAGTCGGCGGTGCACAACACGCCCGCGCCCAGCTACACCACGGTGGCCTTCACCGACCTGGTCGACGTCGTCGACAACGTCGTGCCCGCCATCGACGTGCCCATCGACGCCATCGAGACCGTGCTCAAGCTGCGCGACGAGATGCGCTCGGCGGAGATCATCGTCTCCGACCGGCGCTGGCGCCAGTGCGTGCGGCTGCTGCAGGCCAGCGCGTTCCTCAACGGCCGGACGGCGGTGGACGCCGACGACGTGCACGTGCTGCGGTTCGCCCTCTGGGACGTGCCCGCGCAGATCAGCACGGTCGAGCGGCTGTGCCTGTCGCTGTCCAACCCGGTGGCCGAGCAGTGCCTGCGGCTGCTCGACGACGCCGAGGGCATCGCTCGCGGCATCCGTGACCGCAAGGGCCAGGCGCTGGAGACTCGGGCCACGTACGGCACCGAGGCCAACGGCAAGCTCAAGACGCTGGTGAGCGAGCTGGCCCAGCTCAAGCAGGAGTGCATCGCGGCCGGACGCTCGACGTCCAAGCTGGACGAGGTCGCGGACAAGCTCAATGCCGTGCGCCGGTCGGTCTACGTGGACTGCCTGGACATGGACCCGAGCACCATCCGATGAGCGGCCGCATCTGGGCGTGGTCAGCATTGTTCCTGCTGGCCACTGGCCTAGACCTCGTCGTCGACTGGGTCGAGCGCATCAAGGCCCCGTCCACGTCCTACCACGGCATCAACCCGACCTCCTTCGACTACACGCTCAGCTTCATCGCGCTCGTTGCGACGGTCGGGCTGGTCACGGAGGCCATCAACGGCTGGCGCACCCGCGTGCGCAAACCCGTCGTCACCAGGCTGCACCGATGACCGCGCCCGAGGACGCCACGTCCACGTTGGACTTCCTGCGTCTGAGCAACGTCGTGCTCAAGCTCGACGGCGCGATGGAGGACCGCACGGTCCCGGAGACCATGGTCGACAAGATCGACTACGAGGCGCTGACCTACATGGCCTTCCGCCGTGCCGAGATGCTGCTCCGTGAGACCGGCATCCCCCAGACCCCGGCCCAGATCATCGCCATGCTCACCGCTGCGTTCAGCACGGGCGTGGTGACCGGCATCGAGTTCGAGCAGGCAGGAGGACACCGCGATGGCTGAGCGCTTCACGGTCGGGGACAAGGTGCGCCTGATCGCCGACACCGAGGCAACTTTCCCGGCTGACTGCATCGGTGCCACAGCGACGATCAGCAAGCGCGACCCGGGCTCGGACCACCCGTACCTGCTCGTCTGGGACAACCCCGAGCCTGACTGGTACAACGACTGGGCGACGGAGGATGACGTCGCACCGGCCGAGGTCGTGATCCAGCGCGGTGTGCCTGCCCCGCCGAAGTTCTCCTCACCCGAGGAGGCGGACGCGTGGCTGGAGGCACAGCAGGCGCCCAAGCCACCCATCTTCATCCAGCTGCCCAAGGGTGTCGATCCCGGCAACGTCTGGGTGGTCACCGTCCAAGACCCCACGGGCGAGGTCCAGATGCAGTCCGGCATCCCGATCACCCCGAACGCACCATCACCGCTGCGCACCGCACTGACGGCGGCGCTCTACGCCCTGCCCACCTGACGACAACGTCCGTTCGCACCAAGAGAGGAGCCAGCCATGGGATTCCTGCAGTCACTGATCGAGCGCGGCAAGTCGCTGCTCGGCACCGAGCACAAGCCCACCGCCATCAACAGTGTCGACGCCGACCGCTTCGACCACGGCTACTTCGAGGACATGCTGGCCCAGGTGCCCGCGATGAAGAACCTCGTCGACACGCTGTCGGTCAAGCACGACTACGTGCCGGAGTTCGTCGAGGACCTGTTCCAGGCCGCCTACAAGGCCGACCCGCAGCTGCGTGACACCGCCGACATGGCGCCCACCCACATCCCCAACCGCACGATGATCGAGGAGATCACCAGCACCCAGCAGTTCCAGGCGCTGCGTGCCAACACCAAGGGCGATGAGTACGGCGCCACCATGGCCACGCTGGCCATGAAGGAGGTCATCACCGACGCACAGGTGCAGCTCAAGGAGGCCCGCAAGCGCGCCGAGGAAGCCGCTGCTGCTGCCGAGGAGGCGGCCCAGGCGCAGCAGCAGGTGCAGCTGCTCATGCAGCAGGCGCAGGCGGGTCCCCAGCCCGACCCCAACGCCCCGCCCGGTGCTCCCGGCCAGGGCAACGCCGGTCAGGCGCTCCAGGACGCGATGGACGCCGCTGCCGCTGCCGCTGCGGCTGCCGCTGCGGCCCAGGGCCAGGCGCAGTCCGCTGCCGAGCAGGCAGCACAGGGCATGCGCTCGCAGGCCAAGGCTGCAGCTGACAAGGCTGCGCAGGACCTGGACGAGGAGCAGCAGCTCATGCGCTCGTTCGGTGTCGACGACGGGATGCTGCAGCGCATGCCGTTCGAGGAGCGCAGGCAGCTGGGCGAGAAGCTGCGCAACAACCGGCTGGCCAAGTTCTCCAAGCTGCTGGGCCAGTTCAAGATGATCCAGCAGGCCGAGTCGCGCAAGCGCGTGCAGAACGTGGCCACCGAGGTCGTCGGCGTCAAGCTGGGCAACAACCTCCAGCGCATGATCCCTGCCGAGATGCTCAACCTGGCCACGCCCGAGCTGGAGGACGACTTCTGGCTGCGCTACACCGACGGGTCGCTGCTGGAGTACGACATGAGCGGCAAGGAGAAGATGGGCCAGGGCCCGATCATCTGCGTGGTCGATGAGTCCGGCTCGATGGGCTGCGAGGACGTGCAGGGCGGCACCCGCGAGGCGTGGAGCAAGGCGCTGTCGCTGGCTCTGTGTGACCAGGCCCGCCAGCGTGGCCGCGACTTCCACTACATCGGCTTCTCCAGCTCGCGTCAGCAGTACGTGCAAACGTTCGTTGGCGGCAAGACCGACATCACCAAGGTCATCGAGATGACCGAGCACTTCTTCGGCGGCGGCACCTACTACGAGGAGCCGCTGCGCCAGGCACTGCAGATCATCGAGGAGGCGTACGACCAGAAGGGCAAGCCCAAGCCGGACATCGTCTTTATGACCGACGATGAGTACGGGTCCATGGACGAGGAGTTCATGGCCGAGTGGCACCGGGTCAAGGACAAGACCGACGTGCGATGCTTCGGCGTCGCCATCGGCTGCGGCTACTCGGGAACGCTCAAGCAGGTGTCGGACAACGTCCGCTCCATCACGGAGATGACCGAGAGCGATCCTCGCGTGATGGCCGACCTGTTCCGCACCATCTGATGGACCACACGCACCCACGCTTACAAACTCAACGTCAGCGAAGCCAGGCCAGCGGGAGACAAGCAGCTCTTGAGCCCCTGGGTGTAAGTCCCACGCAAGGGAACACGATGACCAGCCCGGTCATCGACTGCTGATACCCGCAAGGGAGAGGCACCGACCGGGCTAGTGCCTGGCAACCGGTAAGCGCCCGCAAGGCGTGAGGTCGCTTGGATACGCCTTAACCGTAGGGAATGGCGCGCTCTGAACATGGGGGCGCGCAAGTGTACGGAGGGGCTGACCGTCTGTAGACCGTCACCCGGTGAAGACCGGCGGTTGCCAGGCACACCATCGAGTAGTACCGTTTGGACACAGTAAGTTCCTTCTACCTCATCGGGAGGTGAGAACGCATGGCCAAGAGCGAGTTCCGCAAGTACGTCGACTCGGCGCAGTCGCTGCCCGACGACGTGATCCTCGGCAACATCGTGTGGCACACCGTCAACGACGGTGCCTACAGTCTCGACAGCATCGACAAGCTGTTCGAGGCGCTGGACATGAACCCCGCGTTCGTGCCGGAGCCCACCAGCCAGTTCAACGCCTTCGAGAAGGCGTGTACCAAGGCGCTCGCGGTGGCCAAGCCCTACAGCGTCGGGCGTTACACCCACCAGATCATGGCGATCCGTGAGGTCGTCAAGACCGGCGAGGTCGTCAAGCGCCAGCTGATCCGCGAGGTCCGCGACTCCCGTGCGCAGAAGCTGCGTCACGAGGCCGTGGCCGAGATCGTGTTCTACCGGCCCCAGGCCAGGAGCGGCAAGATCGACCGCAGTGTGGCACCGCGCATCCGCCCCACGCTGCTGCCCACCATGCTGCCCGAGGAGCGGGAGCACGTGCAGGCCGTGCTGGACGAGTTCAGCACCCAGTTCGACCGGCTCTACAACTTCATCGACGGCGACAAGCTGCGCGGGGTCGTGCGCAACTACCTCGGCTTCGTCAACGCCGTGATGATGAAGTCCGGCGTGTACTTCGTCCACCGCAACCGCGAGGACGAGCTGGAGAAGCTGCGAACGTTCGTTGACGCCATGGGCAACGGCTGCAAGGTCGAGCTGATCCCGATCCCGGAACTCAAGCGCCTGCGCGAGAGCGTGATCGAGGCCTTCCAGGACGAGGCGGTCAAGGAGCTGAACGAGGTCGTGGCCGCGATCAACAAGGTCCGGTCCACCCGCGCGACCATCACGATGCAGGCGGTGGCCAAGCTGACCGAGCAGTACCAGCAGGTCATGCGCAAGTCGACCGAGTACACCCGCACCCTGCGCTGCACGCAGGACCGTACGGCCGGTGCCGCCGAGATTGCGCTGGCGTCGCTGGACGCCCTGCGCGCCGACATGCAGGAACAGGAGTCCAAGTGACCGAGAACCCCGCTCCCGAGAGCATCACCCTGCAGCTGGGTCCCGTGATCGACAGTCTGACCCAGACTGCCCGGGCGCTCACCCGGCTCGACGGTGTCGACGTGCTCGACGCCGACAGCACGCAGACCAAGAAGGCCAAGGTCGCGGAGATCACCCGCGACCTGCTGTTCCTGGCCGACACGCTCAACCTCGCATCGTCCCTGGTACGCAACGAATACTGGGCGGTCAAGGGGTACGACAGCGCGCTCCAGCTCGCCAGCAACGTCCCGCCCGCCCATGGCTAGGCCGCTCTACAACCTCTCGCTCAGCGAGTGGGAGACCTTCAAGATCAGCCGCGAGGCACGCGAGGGCAGGCACTGGCGGATCAAGCAGTTCGAGATCGACCCCATGTCGCCGGAGTACGCCGTCCATCAGATGGACGGGCGCTCCACCGGGACGGGGATGTTCACCGCGCTGCACTTCCGCAAGGACCACCCGGACTACCCGACGGTCTACCAACACCTGCGCAACAACGAGTGGGACGCCAAGAACGGCTGGATTCCCATGATGAGTGACACGCAGGCCGAGATCCTCGACCACTACCCGCTCCTGGACAAGGCGTGGTGGGGTGGCGCCGAGGTGCTCATCACCGGGCTCGGTCTGGGCATGGTCGCGGAGGCCTGCCTGGGCTTCGGCAACAACGTCACCGTGGTGGAGCGTGACCCCGAGGTCATCGACCTGATCGCAGACCAGATCGCGCACCCGAACCTGCGCATCGTGCAGGCGGACGCGATGACGTGGAAGCCCGACCAGCACTTCGACCTGGCCTGGCACGACATCTGGCCGACCATCACCATGCTCAACCTTCCGTCGATGCGGGCCATGCGCAAGCACTACGGGCGCGCAGTCCGTGGCTGGCAAGGCTTCTGGGGCTGGGAACAGGTGCTCTACATGGATCGCATGGAGAACCGCACCGACCCCACCGGCATGATCCGCTTCCTCGGCAGGACCGCCTTCGAGGAGCTGGGTCGCATGTGGAACGTCAACCGCGAGGCGACCTGGAAGATCATGCGGGACGCTCCCTACCTGTGCAACCTCTCCCCCCGCCAGACCTACGCCCACATCACCGGCCTCACGCCACCTGGAGAGCGAATCCTGCCGTGACCAAGCCACCCGCCAAGAAACCCTGTCCGTCCTGCCCGTACCGCTGCGACGTCCCCTCGGGCGTCTGGGCGGACGAGGAGTACGAGAAGCTGCCGGTCTTCGACGACCCCAACGCCAGTCCCGCCGTCTTCTACTGCCACCAGCAGACCGGCCACCTGTGCGCAGGCTGGGTCGGCGTGCACGACATGGAGAACATGATCGGCATCCGGCTCGCCGCACTGGACGGCAGGCTCACGCCCGACGACGTCGAGGCGGTGCTCGACTACACCACCGACGTCCCGCTGTTCGAGTCCGGCGCTGCTGCGGCCGCGCACGGCATGGACCAGCTGGCTACGCCGGACACCGAGGCCACCCGACTCATCCGCAAGTTGCTCAAGACCAAGACACCCATCCCGCGCACGCTCTAGGAGCGCCATGTACCAGGCACAGATCACCGAGGTGCAGTACCAGGACGTCAACCGCAACAGCGACAAGTTCTACCGGTGCTACCGCCTGTGGGACGACGAGACCGGCGACCACCGCGTCGTGTTCCAGTGGGGCCGTCGCGGCGCCAAGGGCCAGTCCAACGTCAACGTCACCGGCAGCGAGCGCGAGTCCAGGCTGCTGATCGCCCGCAAGCTCGACGAGAAGCTCGGCAAGGGCTACCACCACGCCTACGCCAACGACCTGCCCGGCGTGCCCGCCGACATCCTGCACCTGGCCGGGATCAACACCGACCGGTCCGTGCAGGCCGCCAGCCGTCCGCAGGACCCGTTCGTGCGCATCGCCGTGGACGTCGACACCTGCCGTCGTCTGGCGATGGGTGACCAGAGCGAGGTCACCAAGGCCGTGGTCATGCGCAAGTCGCTGCAGGAGCAGCTGGAGGCCCTGCGAACGTCCGTTAGCAACGCCGAGGGCCAGGTCGAGGTCGTCGACATGATCCTGTCCGCCAAGGTCTGAGGAGACACCGTGACACAGCCAGTACAGGGCTTCACGCCCGAGCAGCGACTGGGCCTGCACCTGGGCCTCACCATCCTGCTGCTCCAGCAGGGCACCACCGTGACCATCCTGCAGCAGCAGCTGATCGGTCTGCGCAGCGTCATCTCCGACGTCATGGCGCTGGAGCCCAGCAACCAGCCGATCCGGCTGGACACGATCATCCCCGAGTCCGTGGCCGAGGAGCTGGCCTCCGACGTCGTCATCCCCAACAGCCTGGAGGACCTCGAATGAGCGCAGCATCCCTGCTTGCGTACCGCATGGTCGCTGCCGCCAGCAAGGGCGGTGGAGTCGGCCACGTGGACATCAAGCGCGGCGACGCCATCTTCGGCGACAGCGGCATCTACCCCATGCGCATGGACGAGTTCATCGGCCAGGAGCAGGCGCGGATGCAGCTGCTGATCGCCATCAGGGCCGCGCAGACCCGGCGTGCCCCACTCCCGCACACGCTGTTCGCCAGCGGCCAGCCGGGCATCGGCAAGACCACGCTGGCCAAGCTGGTCGCGCACACCATGGGCGTCGGCTTCGTCGAGGTCGGCGGCAATGTCACCCTCAAGGACATCAAGCCCATCGTCACCGCCATGAGCGACGGCGACATCCTGTTCATCGACGAGATCCACCAGATGGTGGCCACCAAGCGCGTCAACGCCGAGTGGCTGCTCCAGCTGATGACGGACGGCAACCTGGTCACCCCGACCGGCGTGATCCACTGCCCGAAGATCACCGTCATCGGCGCCAGCACGGACGCGCAGAAGCTGCCCCGGCCGATTCTTGACCGGTTCAAGATCCAGCCCGAGCTGAACGCGTACACGGAGGTCGAGGCGGTCGAGATCGCCAAGGTCACCGCCAAGCGGCTGGACCTGCTGCTACAGCCCGGCGAGTTCCACCAGATCGCGGCTGCCGCCGACTACAACCCGCGCATCATCGCCACCCTGCTGGAGCAGGTCCGCGACCTCAAGCTGGTCCAGTACGCCGACGGCGACATCATCGCCACGGCGCTCAAGTGGTCCGGCTTCTCGCCCGATGGCCTGTCCCGGCTGGAGCAGGACTACCTGATGCTGCTGCTGGGCTACGGCGGGGTGGCCAGTGCCGCCACCATGAAGGCCGTCCTGAACGAGAGCGTGCTCGACCACTCCGAGCGCACGCTGATCGGCAAGGGCTACATCCAGATCGTGAGCAAGGGCCGCGAACTGACCGAGCTGGGCATCACCCGTGCCCGCGAACTGATGGAGGAGAACGCAGCATGACCGTCGACCCTGCCAACCCGCACACGCGACCCGCGCAGCCCGCGCTGGTGCCCACGCGCTACATCACCGAGATCGGCAAGAGCCTGTCCGGTGCGCCCATCGCCGTCGCCTACGACTTCTGCCGGTGCGGCCAGCACGTCGTCAACTGCAAGTGCGTCGGCGGGCCGTTCGAGCCGGGCTACATCACCGCCATGCGTGACCGGGAGACCGCGATCACCGCTGCCCGGGAGGCCGAGAAGGCGGAGAAGGCCAGCAACGGCGCGGCAACGTCCGTTGGCACCAACTCGGTGACCAGCAAGGCTTCTGACCAGGCGCAGAGCCCGGTATCTTTGGCCACTGCCGTACGTGACAAGTGTGACGTCTGCGGCAAGGCGGCGACCTCGGAGGACGCCGACCAGAACGATGACGGCACGTGGACCCACCACGACTGCCAGTAGCCAGGGAGCGTCATGCCGGACTTCGGGAAGCCCCAGCAGTGGAAGGACTCCTGGGGCTACCTCATCAACGGCCGCTGGGTCGATGAGCGCACCATCCCGCACGACGTGCGTCCGTGGCGACCGTTCGTGCAGACCATCCCCTACCGGCCGGACGGCGTCCCCGACTACGACGTGAGCGTCGGCGTCGAGACCTTCTACGCCAACAGCCACTACCTCGTGTTCAAGCGGCTCATCCCGGCCACCAACGAGGACTCTCCGAGCGAGTACATGGTCCACCTGTCCATGCGCACGGTGGAGAACGACGTCCGGCATGACTGGCGCGAGATGCAGCGCGTCAAGAACGAGCTGGCGGGACCCGAGTGGGAGGCCGTCGAGATCTACCCAGCCGAGTCCCGCGTCGTGGACACGGCCAACCAGTACCACCTGTGGTGCTTCCCCTTCTCGCTGGGCTTCGGCTTCGGCACGGGGCTCATCAAGACGCCCGAGGAAGTCAAGGGCTACGGCGGGGCACAGCGCCCCTTTCGAGAGGACTGACCGTGACCGACATCAAGGACCAGATCGACCCGCTGGTGCTCGCGGACGCCGCGCTCTCCTGGGACCGGAAAGAGCACCTCTCCGCGACCGTGGACCACGGTGACATCTCGCCGTCCGTCGCGTTCTACCGTGACGGGCGCCTGGTGATGGCGGGCATCTGCGCCCGGGTCGACCGCGACATGGCGCTCACCCTCGCCCTGATGTGCGCCCAGATCGTCCAGGCCAACCTGGTGGTCCTGCACGTGGACGCGCACATGGCCAAGGTGCTCAACAACCCGCTGACCGGCGAGCCCTGGAAGTCCGGCGAGATGCAGAAGGCCTGCGATGAGGAGGGCATGTGCATGACCGACATCCTCACCGACTGCATCACCACCATCGCCGTCTGGAAGGACGGCCGGCTCCAGCAGTACAGCCGCCCCTACCACGGCCACGAGAAGGCCGGGGGCCTGATCTGGGACGACGACCAGGCCGGTGGGTTCGTGGACGGCGGGTCGGCGGAGGCCAGCGGTCTGGTGGTCGACACCCTACGCCGCTGCTGGGAGCGCCCCTCCGACATGGACACGCCGATGATCCGGGCGTCGCTGGGCGACCAGGCGACCGGCTCCGAGGAGGGCGACCGCCTGCTGATGGCTGCCAGCATGGCCGTGCTGACCGGCGCGGCTGCCGCCGTCATGGTGGGCAGCGACGACCCGCAGGTCGCCCAGCTCGTCCGTGACCGGATGCAGGATGAGTCGCTGGCCGACAGCGACCTGGGCGCCATGCTCTACGTCAAGGGCGTGTACTCCGGCTTCATCGAGGACCCGGAGCTGCTGGACCTCATCCGGCAGCACGGACCGGCCAGGGTCACCGCCATGGTGCTGGACCACACCGTCGAGACCGGGAGCACCACCACGGTCGAGGCGACCATGGGCACAGCCACGTGAGCCAGCGCCGGTACCGGCTGCAGCGGCTGTGGCTCTACCGCGACACCCGGATCAGCAACCTGCTGTTTGCCCGCAAGCCCAAGCACCGGGTCATCCCCGAACCGCCCAGCAACATGATCCTGCGAAAGAGGAAGCCGTGACCGACTCAGACATCACCATCGACGCAATCTACGCCTGGGTGGTCACCGACCCCACCGATGAGCGTGGGCAGGAGGGCATCCCGGCGATGCTCGACATGCACAGCCGGTTCTGGTTGCCCATGGTCGGCGGTGACATGGCGCGCATCGAGAGCCTGCGTCCACAGGTGCAGTCGCTGGCCGACGAGATGGGTCAGCCCATCCGGTTGCTCAAGTTCTCGGTCCGGGAGGAGCTGGAGGTGCTCCTGCCAACGCCCGTTGCCAGCACCTGATTTTCCGAAATCCGGCTCACAAAATTTTCGGGTTCCCGTTCTGGGCAAAACCCGGTTTCCCCTGAGGGGTAGGGATTCTCATGCACTGCGTAGGTGACCGTCGGGGTGAGCATGACCCGGACTGCCGGGGCACGGCGACCGTGCTGGTGCGCCAGGAGGACTGCCCTCCCGGCTGCGACCACCCGCTGTCGCCGGAGTGCCTGACGTGGTGCATGCTCCACGCGGGTGGCGTCCGGTACGAGGCGGTCGGCCGATGCTGACCTACAAGGGGCTGCCGGTCCCCTACGTGGCCGCGTGGTCCAGCGAGCGACGGTTCGGCCAGGACGGCAACGGCATGGGGCTGGCCGAGGACCAGATGCAGGTCATGCCACGCGAGGGCAACCTGCCTGTCCTGCGCTACGTCAACGAGGTGCCCGCCGACCGCGACCGGCTCGGCGTGCTGTGGATGCGCGAGAACAACACCCCGGGCAAGGGAGCGGCGGAGTTCGCCACCATCCACGCGGCACGCCAGCGCAGGTGCATGACGGTCGGCGCCTGCCAGGTGTGCGGGTTCGCCTTCAAGACCAAGCGCTGGACGTTCCTGGTGGTGGACGAGAACTGGGTCGAGGGCGCGATCACCACGACCGCGCCGGTCTGTGAGCGCTGCGTGCCCATCGCGGCGCGAGCGTGTCCCCACCTGCGCTCCCGCAACTTGATGCTCATCAGTGCCCGCGCCATACCCAGCGGCGTGCTGGGTGACCACATCGACCCGTACACGGGCGTTGTCAGCCGGATGGTGATGGTCTCCTACGCCGACCCGCGCATCCTCACCACGTACGCCAAGCAGCAGGCCGTCACCCTGACCGACGTGACCGTGATCCCCTACCGGAGCAGCGATGCCTAAGTCGTTCATGCCGGAGCCGCCTGCGCCCACCCGACTGCTGACCATCGAGCTGGTGCCGAGCACGAGCTGGTTCAACAACGTGCGAACGGCCGTTAGCGCGGCCGACTGGGAGAAGTGCAAGCGCATGGTTCGGCACCGGTCGCAGGACCGCTGCGAAATCTGTGCCGGGCGCGGACCGAAGTGGCCGGTCGAGTGCCACGAGGTCTGGCGCTATGACCTGCCGACCGAGACCCAGGTGCTGGACGGGTTCGTCGCGCTGTGTCCTGCCTGCCACGAGGTCAAGCACATGGGCTTCGCTCAGACCCGGGGCCGTGCGGAGCAGGCGCTCCAGCACCTGGCCAAGGTGCGGGGCTGGACCTTCCAGGAGGCCGAGACCTACGCCGAGAGCTGCTTCGAGTTGTGGGCCGCACGGAGCCAGTACGAGTGGACCGTGGACCTGAGTTACCTTGCCACGCTAGGCATCGAGGTTCCCGAGAAGCCCAAGACCCCGATGGAACGGCTGAGAGAGGACTACGCGTGATCGACCTGCCCTCCTTCAAGGACGTGCCCCAGTTCGGCACCGTCGAGGAAGCCGAAGCCTGGATGGCCGAGCGCGAGAACGCACTCCGCGACATGGTCGACCTGGCCCACCTGATGGAGGAGTTCGCCCGCACGTTCACCTGGTGGAACGCCGAGGACGGCATGAAGGTCGGCTACTCGACCATCCGCATGGCGGACGGCAAGTTCGGCTGGTGCGTGCTGGACCCTACTGGCGAGCCCCTTTCCGGGATGGTCAAGCACGGTGTCTGCCGTCTGCGCAAGCAGGCCAAGGCCCACGCCTTCTCGGAGTTCAGCAAGCGCTCACCGAAGTGGACACAGCGACACAACCCGAACGACGACTTCTGATGGGCGCCCGGCGTAACCCCATCGGCACCCGGCTGGGGACACACAAGGACAAGACCGCGACCCGCATGGCCCACCGTGCCAAGGACAAGCGGGTCCAGACCTCGCTGGAGAAGGCCCGGGCTCAGCAGGCTGCGCTGGACGCCCGGATCGCTGCCGAGAAGCTCGCCGAACCGCCAGCTCCCGTCCGGCAGCCGGTGCCAACGCCCGTTGTCGCCACGACATCCCCCGCTCCGGCTCCGGCCCCGGCCCCGACTCCTGCTAGCTGGGCCGAGCAAATTGGTCGAGCTGGCCGAGACCGCTGGCGCAAGGGGGAGAAGGGCTGGTCGCTGGCCGAGGCACGACAACAGATCAACGACGGCTACACGCTGGCCAAGGTGGTCCAGCGCACAGGTTGGGGGGAAGGATGGTTCGAGGACTTAGACGTACGCCTAGCGTGACCAAGGTGTCCAAAGGTACGCTCTGTCCCTGCGCTCGCGGCGCAGTGATTCCGTGCCCGCATCAACCGCAGTGCGCCTGCCGGTGCAACTGCGCACGTCAACAACGCAAGGGGAAGTCAGCATGAAGCGACCGTCCAGGTACATCGCCTCCACCCTGGCCATGCTCACGGCGGGCGGTGCGCTACTCGGCGGCATGGCCGTCGCCGTGGCCGACTCACAGCCCAAGACGCTGCACGCTTGCGTCAGCAACAAGACCGGGGCCATGCGTGCGGTGGGCAGCACGAGCTGCAAGAGCGGCGAGCACTCGATCAGCTGGAACAGCAAGGGCCTGACCGGCGCACGTGGGCCGCAGGGTCCGCAGGGTCTCCAGGGTGTGCAGGGACCGGGCGGACCGCAGGGCGTGCAGGGAGACATGGGTCCTGCCGGGCCGCAGGGCATCCCTGGCACGGCATCCGGCAAGGGTGACAAGGGCGACAAGGGCGACACCGGCCCGCAGGGACCGGCTGGTCCTGCTGGTCCGCAGGGGTCGAGCGGGATCAGCGGCTACAACGTGGTCAGCCAGTACGTCTACAGCACCAACGTCACGGTGTTCTGTGCGCAGGGACAGTACGTCGTCGGTGGCGGTGGCAGCACCGACTACTACGGCTACCCGATGGTGATCGACGCGCCCATCACCAAGCAGGTCAACGGCACCACGGTGGCGTACGGCTGGACGGTGACCACCAACCAGACGTCCGGCATCTACGCCTACGCGATCTGCGCAAACGTCACCCTCTGATGATCGGTGGGGAGTGCACAGTGTGCGGCGCCTGGCGCAACGTCACGTGGTCGGACGGCCAGAAGCCCACGGAGGGGCGACTGGCCGCTCACGCCAGCATCCGATCCGCTGACGACAACGACCACACCGGACTCTGCCGGGGCTCGGGCATGAAGCCCAAGCGCGTGGCAAAGAGTGGGTAACCCCAGTCCCAGCCCGGAGCAGCTCGAACTGCTCCGGGCTGTGGCGTTCGCAGGTGGCACGTTGCAGGTGCCCAGTCACTTCCGGGTCACCACGATCCGAGTAGTGATTGCGAAGGGCTGGGCGGAGTCCAGCAACAGCGGGCTGCGCATCACCGTGCGTGGCCGACGACTGATTGGGGAGTCATCGTGAGAGCAAGACGTATCCGCAGGTCCGTCCTCGGCATGCTCGCCATGCTGATGGCGGTGTTCGGGACGGTGGTCGCGACAACGGGCGTTGCCGAGGCGACCAGCTTCCACAACCACATCGACCCGGGCACCCACATGTTCGTGGGCGACACCATCTACTCCTACGACGCGCAGGGCGATCAGGTGAAGCTGATCCTCCAGAGCGACGGCAACCTGGTGCTCTACGACTACTGGCGCGCCTACCCCAACGACGCGACCGCGTGCTGGGCAAGCAACACGGCGGGCTACGGCTCGAACGTCTACGCCGTGAACCAGCTGGACGGCAACTTCGTCCTCTACTACAACTCGGGCGGCACGCGCGGGACCTATGCGATCTGGGCCTCGGCTACGCAGGGCAACGACATCCAGGTCAAGGTGGAGGTCTACACGACCGGCTTCGACAGCTTCCGCTACGTGAAACTGGTGGTCGGCACCAAGACGATCAAGACCTGCCAGTTCTGAGCAAAGCAAAGCAAAGCAAAGAGCCCGGCCCCCGCCGCAGATGGGGGGCCGGGCTCTTTGGCGTGGGGGACTACTGGACGGGCTGGCCGCTGATCGGGTCGACCGGCACGTCGCCCGAGCCGTCAGCCGGGGGCGTGTCGACCGGGGGGACGTCGCTGCCGCCGTCCGCCGGGGGCGCCGGGGTGGTGGTGTCCACGGGCGGGGTGCTGCCGCCGTCAGCGGGCGGGGTGTCGCCGCCACCATCGGTCGGCACGGGGGGCAGCGCGTTGAGCTGCTGCGCCGCCGCCTCGACCTTGTCGGCCGCGTCCTGCACCTGGGCGAGCGCGTCGGTGGCTGCCTGCTTGGCGGCCGCGTCGTCCGTGGTGAGGGCCTGGACCTGGCCCTGGGCCGCAGCAAGCTGGGCCTGGAGGTCCGCGATGGTCGCCTTCATCGCGTCCTTGGCCGAGGTGTCGGCCTCGATGGCGGTGTTGAGGTCGCCGAGCGCGGTCTGGATGTCGGTCATCTGTAGTGCCAACCCTTCGAGTGCTACGAGGACCGCCTCCTGGAAGGTCGGGCCTCCGTCCACGGGCTCTCCGTCGACGTAGATGCTGATGTTGACGTTCTTGCTCATGCCTTGCCCTTCTGCCGGGCCCAACGTACTAGCTGCCGAGCATTGATCCCGTCGTGCTTGACGACCTCCAGCAGCACCGGCTGCCAGAGCCTCTTGTTCGCGTGCACGACGCTCAGGTGGCAGTCGTGCCCGTATGCCCACCCGATGGTGACGAGGTTCTCCGCCACATGCAAGCCGCCCTCGGATCTGTAGCGGATGTGGTGGACGCCAGCGGGCGTTGCCGTCTGGCCACAGACCCGGCAGCACCCTCCGTCACGCTCGTAGACCTCCTGGCGGACCCTGGCCGGGACCTCCTCAGTCTCTCTCGTCATCCGGGTCCTCCGGCATCGCCACCCCGATGTCACTCGTTGTGTTCCAGTCGTCCATCGCGTCGTTGAGCAGGCGTTGCGCGGCCTCACGGACGTCCTCGATCTCGTCCCCGTAGTCCCGGCCACCCTCGCCGGGTCGGACGATGAGCTGGTGGCTCATCAGCAGCAGCTCACCGTTGCGAACGTCCGTTGTCGTGTCCAGGAAGCTCAGAACGACGGCGCCATCGGGCGCGAAGCTGATCGAGTCGATGACCCTCACGTCAGGGCAGCCTGCGCAGCCGCCACCTTGGCCTGCAGGGCCGTCACCTGGTCGCTGTAGCTGCCGATCTTCTGGTTGGCCACGCCCAGTGCCGACGTCGCGCTGTCCAGGCTGGCCTGCGCCTGGGCCAGGGCCGCCGCGTCCTTGTCCGCCTGCGCCTTGACCGCCGCGTCGAGCTGGGCCTGGGTGAAGGTGACCGTGGTCTTGTTGACGAACCGGGCCGGGTCGAACAGGACCTTGATCGCGGTGGCCGACCTCGGGAACTTCGTGGTGTCGGCCTTGTAGGTGCCGCTGGCCTGGTCCCACAGGAACACCCGGCTGGTGTCCCCGGTGGTGCCGTTGTAGATCCACGCGTGGGCCACGTTGTTGCTGGGGTCCGCGATGAAGGCGGCCAGCCACTGCAGGAACACCGCGTCGTCGCCCGAGGCATGGCTGTCGTTGCGGATCATCGGCCCCATCTCACCGATGCCCAGCGGCACGCCGTAGTGCTTGGCCACGGCCGACTGGAGCGTCATCCGGTAGGCGGTGTAGCGCAGCAGCGCAGCGCTGTCCGTGGCGGCCGACCAGCCGCCCTTGAAGTCGTCGACCGGGTAGCACTCGGTGTCGATGCTGTGGAACTTCTCGGTCACCATGCGGAACGGGTCCGGGTCCAGTCGCATGGACAGCGCCTGGTCGACGTCGTAGTTGAGCCCGACCCACGGGTCGAAGCCCGCCACCTTGCGCATGACGTTGAGCTGGCGGCTCACCGCGTAGGCCCAGTTGGCTGCGCCCAGCACGAGCCCGGAGTATGCCTGCACGGCACCCTGCGTGCCCGCAGGCACCACCTGACCGGCGCTGCCGTTGAAGTTCTTGTCGGCCCCCTCGTAGCCCGGGAAGTAGTAGCAGGACCCCTGGCCGGTGGCCACGAGCTGCTGGGCGCGCTGGGTCCAGACGCCGTCGCACTTGCCCGCCCGCACGTCCGCGATGGTGTAGCCGTTGGGGATGGCGAAGGCCCGATAGGAGACCGGCACCGTCGCACCCTGGGCGCGCTGGAAGTCCCAGGTCTCGCTGGGGCCGCCGCCTGGGTAGGTGTACGAGCCGAGCGCTGGCGTACCGGCCCAGCCGTTGAACTTCTGCAGGGCGGTGACGGTCTTGGCCAACCCGCCCTTGGTGGCGCCCGTGCCCTCGTCGATGTCGGCGCCGGGGATGAACCCGATCACCGTGTCCGTGCCGTTGCGGGTGATCGTCACGTGAACTCCCTGTCGATGACGTCGTAGGTGGACTCGAAGATGTCCTGCTTGCAGGGGTAGAACTCGCCCTGCGTGCCGCGCAGCAAGTACCAGCCGGGCATGACCAGCGCGACATTGCCGTCCACCGTGAGGCAGGCGATCATCACACCCTCCTTGGACACCGTGCCGCCGTAACTCAGTGCCCAGGCGATGATGTCGTCCTGCACCTGCGGGTCCTCGGTCAGCTGCATGGCCTCGATGGTGGTTGGCCTACGTGTCGCGTGGATGACCGGCGCGTGACGGCCCATCAGGGACGCGCCCGGACGATGCCGTCGTCGGTGGGGTCGGTGGGGTCCCACGGACACAGCTGGATGTTGACGACCTTGACCAGGTGCTCGCGCACGATGTCACCGGTCTTGGGGTCGGTCTTGAAGTTGACCGCGACCACGCGGAACTCCCCGACCAGGCGCATCCGGTCGTCCATGCTCACGACGATGTCGTCGTCAGCGGTGATCGGCACCGAGCCGACCATCTTGGTGATCGTGCTGGCGACCTCCGACCCCTCGAACTTGGGGATGCCTGCGGGGCGCGGCAGGGCGGCTGGCTGCGGCGGCTGGAACATGGGCTGTGCGGTCATGCCGTGGCTCCTCGGGTCGGGCTGAACTGGGATGGGTCGAAGGGATGAGTCCGCCCGCAGGCTCGGCACTGGTACCAGGGCCCAGGACCTGCGAGCGCGTAGCTGTTCAGGATGACAACGTCCGTTATCGGCTTGGATCTCGACGAGCAGCACTCGGCCGGGAAGCGGGAGCGGTCCCAGTGCGGGACCTCGTGGCCGGTCTTGCACGACGTGCATACCGCGTTCTCTCGGGGATTGCCACAGGCGTCGGCGTAGCGTCGCCCGCACGACAAGCACCCGTGTGCATGGAACTCGGCGTACTTGCGGGTGACGCTCTGCCTAACGGTGGCCCGCGTGCTCGTAGCCACCGCTGTCCGTCTCCCTGATGAGGTCGCCTACCTTGATGGGCCCGGAGCAGCGGGGACAGGTGCCCTCGTACATCGCGTGGAAGCCGGGCGGCTTGGGCTTGGGGTGGCAGTGCGCACAGCCCGAGCGGGGCAGCTCGGTCAGCTCGCAGCGTTCCTCCGGCTCGGCGGGAACGCCTGGCACGCCGCCGTTGTGGCCGATCAGCGGGTCCTTCATGGCAGGCACCCCGAGCAGACCATGAACCCCACCGTCGCTGCTGTGCCGATGCCAACGATCTCGACCAGCTCGACGAGGTGCAGTCCTGCGAACGGACGTTGGCACGAGTCGCAGAGGAGCTGCGGCTTCGGCGCCATCCTTGCGAGCAGCTCATCCTCGTCGGTGGGTAGCACGGTCATCATTCCTCCTGGTCGAGTTCGTCCTCGTGCAGGTGCTCCATGACCGGCTGGTCCCCCTCGGTGCACCGCTCGTAAGTGAAGCAGTCCTCTGCGGCGTACGTCTCGGAGTCGATCAACTCCGCGTAGACCGTGCAGAAGGTGACGACTCCCCCTTGGTACTCAGGGAATCTGGCGTTGACGCAGTTCATGCACGAGCGCTGGGCGAGGGGCAGCTGGATCAGCTGCCCACCTGACCCGTCGCCGCTTCGATGTTCGGATACCCCTTGCGCGCTTGCGCCCATTCCTCCAGCACCTCCATGCGAAAGGGCCCCTGAGCCCTGGTGAGTCGACCGATCCAGATGTGGGAGTCCGGACCCTGCAGTGCCTGCTCGTACGCCACCGCGTTGGCCACGTTGCTGGCCACGTCGGTGGTCTCCTGCTCCCGGTCCCAGGCCTTCGCCAGAGTGAGCGACTGGAAGACCCAGACCGGGTTCTCGATGCGCATCCGCCGGGCGTGGCAGTAGTCCACGGCCAGGCAGAACTCACGGTTGGTGATGTGCCGCTTCTTCATGGTCACGTGCAGCTTGTGGGCCTCGATGCCGGACCACTTCTGGTAGCTGACAGGGTGATCCGGGTCGTAGAGGTAGTCGCCGTAGCCGAGCTTGCGCCGCCCGTACTCCCAGAGCTGGACCTTGCCCCACTTGTTGGGGTCGCTGTCCCACCTCACCGCAGGTACCGGGTCCACTTCGTCCGGCGCGATCTCCACCAGCCGCGAACGGACGTTGGCACCTTCATGCCAGCCTGAGCTGGCGGGTGCTCGGATCGTTGAGCCGCATCGCCCGGACCTCCTGGTAGGAGCAGCCGCGCCACACCATGCGGTTCTCCTCCTCGGCTACCCGGGCCATCGGGGAGTTGGCGTCGACCAGGGCCAGGCTGGCCGCGCTGAACATCACGTTGCACACCTGGTCCTTGGCGCCCTTGCGGTTCTTGAGATTGCCGATCCGCACGAGCCCTGACGGGATGGCCTCGGCCGCCTTCTCGATGGCCTCCTGCGGCCGGTACAGGCTGAGCAGCCAGTCGGCTGTCTCCTCCACCGCGCCCGAGTCACGAGCGTCACTGGCCTCGATGGGCTTGCCGTCCTGCGCCATGCGGTTGACCTGGTGCGGCGCGATGAGCGCGACCTCTGCACCCTTGGCCTCGGCCTTGAGCGACATGGCCGCGTTGGTCGTCTTTTCGTACTGACCCACACCCCGGCATCCCTTGGCGTAGTAGCCCAGGTAGTCGACCATCACCAGCTGTGGGGCGAAGCCGAGTTCTTCCTCGTACTCCTCGCACAGCGAGGTGATCGCGCCCTCGGCCAGCTTGTTCTCGTCCACGATGCGCAGGTTGCCGTACGCCTCGTCGATCTGGACGTCGGTCGCCTCGGGCCAGTGGAAGTGGTAGACCTTGCGCAGCCGCTCGTAGACCTGCGGCGCGGTCATCTCCAGCGAGACCATCAGGGTGGGCCGAAGCCTTGTGGCGTAGGCGATGTTGACCAGGAAGTTGGTCTTGCCAACGCCCGTCTTGGCCAACGGGATGATGAGGTCGCCGGGCTCCATGCCTGGCGAGAACCAGGCGTCCAGCTCCGAGAAGCCGGTCTGGATGCCCGGCGCGTCAGTCTTCTTCTTGCGCCAACGAGCGCCCGCGTCCCCGACGCTCCACAGTCGCTTGCCACTGGCTGTGCTGAGCAGCTCGCGCACGTCGGCGAGCTTCTTCCCCCTGGTAGTCAAGAACTCTGTCCAGTCGCACTTGGGGAGATCCTCCGGCAGCGCGACGATACGAGCCTTTGACCCGAGCAGCTCCTTGATCTTGAGCGCGGCCTTCTTGCCGGTGTCGTCCGGGTCGAGCGCGATGAACACCCGCTTGGCCTCCGAGAAGTAGCTCTCGAACCCAGCGGGCAAAGCTCCGGCGCCGGGGATGCCAACGACCGCTGTCGCGCGGAGCTTGGCCTCGGTGCTCAGCTCCAGGGTCTGCTGGAGAACCAGGCAATCGAACTCACCCTCGGTGATGATGACGTCGGTCGCCCCTTGCAGGCGGTCGGCGTTGAACAGTCGGACGTTCTCGCCAGCCGGGGTGTAATACTTCCCCGCCGGGTCCTTGCCCCGCATCTGCACGACCGCACCGTGCGACAGGTACGGGATGATGAGCTTGTCCTTGAAGAAGTCACCGCCCGCCGTGGTCTTGATGCCCGCCGAGATCAGGTCGGCCACCGTGTGCTGGGTCGGCAGCGAGTTGCACAGCGACCAGTTGGCGGGCACGTAGCCCAGCCGGTACTCCCGGATCGTCGCGGCCTTGAGCCCGCGCCCGATCAGGTACTCCAGCATCTCGTCGTTGTTCTCCAGCATCTCCTGGGCCACCGTGACCGCCTCGTCGAGCACCTTGCGGCGCACGGCGGGGTCCGAGCCCGGGATGTAGACGACCTCGTCCTCGTCGCCGAAGTGGCGCAGCAGCGTGCGCCGGTTGCCAGTGGTGCCGCAGCGCTTGCAGTCGTAGAGCCAGCTCTCGCTGTTGGCGTAGCACTTGCCCTTGCCCTTGGGATCACCGTCGGGGCACCACAAGCAGTGGAACGTCACCTCCGCGCCGTTGGCCCGGTTGACCTGGATGCCCTTGCTGGCCAGGTAGGTGGTGAGTTCCTGTTCCATGTCCTGCTCCTCCGATGCTGCGAACGAACGTTGGGGAGACCGGACCGGCCGCAGGCTTCCCCTTCCCACGGCCGGTCCAGCGACTAGAACGGCACGGGGCCTCCGGTGGCAGCCCGGCCCGCAGGCGGGAAGACGTCCTCCACGGGGCAGCCGTAGAAGGTGCCACCGTCCTTCTTGAGCCGGGGCTCCTCGTGCTTCACCGTGATCTGGCACGGCAGCCCGAGCAGGTTGTCGGTGTCGAACTCCTCACCGATCTGGATCTGGCGGCCCAGCAGGGTCTCGGCCCACGGCCGGACGAGCTTGGCCCGGCCGCGCGGCTCGTCGAGGTTGTTGACCTCGGCCTCGGTCTCGCCCCACGCCTTGAGCCCGGCGTAGTCACCGTCGGTGATGGCGAACTCCCAGACCCACAGGTCGAAGGTGCCCTGCTGTCCGGCGTTCGGGCCCTTCTTGTAGGTGAAGGGCACGGTCCGTACGACGACAGAGTTGAGCGTGGCGGGGAACAGCACGTCCTCGGGAAGGGCGTACGCGCTGGTCTCCCGCACGGTGGTCTTGGGCATGATCTCTCCTACTTCTTGGTGGCGGCACGCCAGGCGGCGTAGTCGGCGGGGCAGAGGTACGTGCGGGTCTTGAACATGGCGATCTGGGTCATGTCGTCGTCCGGGTCCACCGGGTTCCCACACCCGGCGACTGCGCCGGGCTGACCTTCCTCGCCGTCGTTGCTGGACGTGCCGCACAGCGGCTGTCCAGCGGGTGCTGCGGGTGCTGCTGCCTCATCGGTCGCCCCTTCCACCGGGGCTTCCGTCTCGGCAGGTGCGGCCTCGGAAATGACGGTCGCGCCGAGGCCCTCCGTGGCGGTCTCCACCGCCTGGGCCATCTCCTGCGAGGGCTCCTGGGCCGCCACAGCAGGCTCCGGAGTGGGTTCCGGGGCGGTGGTCTCCGGCGCGGAACTTGCGCCACCGATTACCGGCTTGGCTGCAGGAGGCACTGCAGCTCGCGGAGCAGCCGGGACGACAACGGACGTTGGCGTCGTGGCTGCTTCCGACGGCGAAGTTTCACCTGCAGCTGGACCCGCAGCCGGGGCCGCAGCCGCCTTCTTGGCCGGAGCCTTGGTGGCAGCCGGGACGACCGGCGACGCCACCGGGCCACCCGCCATCGGCGGCACCGCAGCGACGTCGGTCAGGGCGTCGGTCTGCAGGGTCTCCAGGTCCACGCTGGGCGCCAGCGAGTCCAGGTGGCCGGTCAGCTGAGCGAACAGCCCGGCGAAGTCGTCCTCACTGAACGTGACCGGCGTCCAGTCCGGCAGCTGGCCCGAGCGGTCCTTGAGGATCGGGATCTTCGGGTCGGCGTGCCAGCGGATGCCGCGCTTGAGCACCCGCTCGCCGCCCTCGGCCTCGTAGTAGGTGCCCATCAGGCCGACCAGGTCGAACTCGGCGGCGATCTGGTCCTTGAGGTCGCCCTTGAGCTTGGGGCCGGTGACCTCCAGCTTGCTGTCGTCGTCGCCCACCATGGCCGTCTTGGTGTGCAGGTTGACGACGATGTTCATCGGCAGCGCCTGCAGCCTGGCCACGAACTGGGTCATCTTGGCGTCGAGCCAGCCCCAGTCCGCCCAGCCAGCCAGCGCCTCCTTGCGCTCGGAGTCCAACCGCTTCTGGATCACCACCCGCTGGTAGGCGTCGAGCGTGTCGATCACCAGCGTCTGGTACTTGCGCTGCGCCTGGGGCTTCTGGCACTCCACCATCAGCATCCGCAGCAGCGCGTCCATGTCCTCGATCTTGAGGATCTCGGCGTACGGCACGGCCCTGTCCGCGATGGACATCCGGCCCTTCTCGCAGTCAGCGAAGATGGGCTTGGGCCAGAAGCTGGCCGACCGCGTCTTGCCCGCCGAGGGTGGCCCCATGATGAGGGCCTTGAGGTTGGCCTCACCGGAGTCGAGGTAGTCCTCGATCCCGGTGGTCTTGATGATGAGGCTCATGGCTTCTCCTGCTCCTTTGCTTGCAGCAGCAGCGCGGCTTCGAGGTCCCGCTGCAAACGTCCGTTGTGGTCCTCCAGCCGGGCAATCCGGCGGTCTCGTTCTGTGATCTCGCTGCTCTTGTACGCCAGGTCCCGGGCGGTCCTTTCCTCTGTCTCCTTGACGATCCGGCCCCGCTCGTAGTCCAGCGTTGCCTTCACCTTCTCGTCCACCTGGCGCCGTATGGTTTCGCGGTCACCTGAGGTCTTGATGTGCTCCTGTGCCGTGCGCAGCAACAGGTTCTCCAGTGCTACCAAGGCATCTGACACTTCCTTGGACTTGCGCGGCAGGCTCACCTGCACCAGCACCGCGCCACCCCACTGGTTCTCGCCCACCTGCACGTCGGCCTTGACCTGGCTCTGCTGGATTGCCAGCCTGCGGACGATCACCGCCCGCTCCCCAGGGCGAACTGCTCGCGCTGCTCCAGGTAGCGGGGCAGCACCATCTCGCCGAGCGTCGTGTCACCGGCCACCAGGTAGGCCATGAAGGCCTGCTCCACCGTGACGATGCCGCGCTCGACCGCTTCGAGGTTTGCCTTGAGCAGCAGCACAAGTGCGCGCCAGCTCTCCTTGACCTCCTGCTCCCAACGAGCGTTGGCGTCGATCATCCGGCCCGTCTCCGGGTTGCGCATCTTCGCGTGCTCGGGGCGCGGTGGCAGCGGGATGCCGATCCTCACCGGCAGGCCCTTGAACTCGAAGCCCACGCTGGCCCGGCCGCGCTCGGCGCCGAAGGCGTAGGTGTCGATCTTGTAGCGCCGGAACAGTCCGGCGACCTCTTGCTGGCTCCGGTCCACTGGGACGTCGGTGCCTTGGGCGTACCTGCCTGTGCCTGTCATTGCTGCTCCTCGGGGATGGCGAAGATGTCGGCGTTGTGGGCAAGCCAGCCGGACATGATCTGTCGACCGCGTCCGTTGTGGCGAGGTGGCCACTGCTGCGTGGGGTCGTCCTCGTCGAAGAACGTGGCGATGTGTCGTGGCCGGTGCGGCTTGCTGGGATGGGCGCCGTACGCGTTGGTGCAGGGCTCGCCTGCCTCGACGCCACACTCACGGCACGGGTACTTCACGTGGATCGGGTACTGCGCGAGCCACCTGTTCCTGCGCTCCAGGGCGTGGCGCTCCTGCCATGTGAGACCGTCGTCAGGAGGCGACGGGAGAGGGTCAGACGATGCGTCCTCGTCCTCCAGTAGCTCTCCCGTCGCCTCGTTCCCGACGCGCATCCTCGGGCGGCCACGGTTCCATGCCGGGTTCTCCGGGCAGGCGTGGGCCTTGTAGATGCGCACGGTCTGGCTCGACAGCTCTGACCATGACCCGGCCTGCTGCACCACCAGAATCTCTGCGCCTTCGGCCACCAGCTCCTCGAAGACCACCTCGACCGGACGCCAACGACCGTTGACAGTCTGGATGAACGAGATGGGCTCGTTGCAACTGCGGCAGTTCGTGACGCTCACAGGTCTGCCGCGTCACATACCTTGCGCAGCAAGGTAAGTGGCCCGTCCCCGAAGCGGTGACGCAAGGTTCCCCAGGCGATGGTGTTGATCTGGCCACCGACGTGGCGGAACACCCGGTAGTTGTAGTCGCCCCAGGAGCCGGGCTCCTCGGTGCCGGACATCTGGCGGATGACGAAGGTGGCCAGCTCGGGCTCGTCGTCGATGCGGACCTTCACGATGTAGCTCATGCCTTCGCCCCCGGCTTGCCGTACTCCTCGTCGGGGACGGCCACGCCGCCGCACGTGCCCTTCTTGAACGGGCAGTACAGGCAGGTCTCGCCGGTCATGGTGAGCGGGAAGCTGTTGGCCTCGTTGGCCTTCACGTACTCCTTGAGCGCCACCTTGAGCCGGGCGTAGTCGACCTCGCCACGCCACCCTGCGTCCTTGACCTTGTTCTCGCGCATGTCGATCCAGCGGCCACGCCGGGCCCAGCCGGAGTAGGCCTGCCAACGTTCGTCAGCCTGCTCCTCCCACGGCTCCCAGAACTCCCGCTGGGTGGTGGCCCAGGAGTACGCGGTGAACTGGGCGTTGTAGCGCAGGTAGGTGGGCGCCTTGCCCGTCTTGAAGTCCTCGACCGACAGGTAGGGCTTGCGCAGGTACTTGCGGATGGCCAGCCGGTCGGCGGTGCCCACCAGGTAGTGCTGGCCGACCTCGTCCAGGTCGATGGGCACCCGGAAGTGCACCTCCAGCGCAAGCAGCACGCCGTCGTCCACCAGCAGCTGCTCGTGGTAGTCGTTGAGCGCCTTGAGCCCGCGCTGGCGCAGCCCGCCGTAGGTGTCCCGGGGCAGCCACTCGTCGATGCCGTGCACCAGCTCTGGGTGCTCCGCTGCCAGGTCCGGCAGGTTCTCCGGCATCCAGTAGTGCGCGAAGGTCGCAGACGCCGTCTGGAGGGCCGCTGGGTCACCCGCCGCGTGCATCCGCTCCATCACGTGCAGGGCATGGTGCATGACCGTGCCGTACACCGTGCGGGAGAGGTTCGCGGGACGAGGGGCCAGGCCCTGCTCTGCGTCCCCGTAGAGCTTCTTCTGCTGAGCGCAGCGGCCGTACGCCGCAAGGTCGCTCTGTCTGATCTCCAACGCCTGTCCGCCTGTTCACCAAAAGGCGACGACCAGCGTGCCCGAAGGCTCTGCTGATCGCCGCCGTGGTCTCAGGTGTACTGAGCGGTGGCCGTGACCGGGTGTGCCGGTGCACGTTGGTCGTCGCCGACCTGTTCTGCCTATTCGCCTGGTGCCCACCAGATCAGACGGGGGGGACCGACCTGGCGGGCAAGAAGGAACGCTAGAGGGGACCACCGACAGTTTCAAGAAGATCCGCGAGATCGTTGCTGGCAACGAACGTTGCCGCCATATGGCGGTGTCCAAAGTCCCAGGTCACGGGCCGTGCAGCTGTGTCCAAAATCAGAGGGCCGAGATCCCGCCGCCGACCCACTTCACCAACGCGTGCTCACTCTGCTTGCGAGGGATGCGTACGACCAGGTCACCACCGACGCCGCCGAACTGGGCTGCGCCCAGGGCAGTCTGCAGGTGGAAGCGGGATTCCTCGGAGGTACGGGCCAGAAGCTCGGCCAGCTGGAGCGCCAGTGCGGCGACTGCTGGGTCGATCTCCTGAGGCACGTCGCTACTCCATTCGGCCGCGCTGCTGGACCCAGCGAGCGACACCATAGCGCGGCCTCAGGACAGTAGTGGTTATCCACACATAGTCCACAAGTCAGTCCACAGCAAAGGGCCCCGACCGGGTCTCGGTCGGGGCCCCTCTGCCAGCCACGGCAAGGGCAGGCTATCCGTTGTCGCCCTTGCCAACGCGCGTTGGCGTCGTTGACCCGCCGATCCCCGCCGGGATGCCCTGCTGGATGACACCCTGACTGCCGGTCACGCCCAGTGGCTTGAGCGCACCGAAGTGGGCGACCACCGCCGAGGAGAACTGGATCACGAAGGCGGTCAGGAAGTCCTTCCAGTGGAAGTCGGCCACGCTGATGGTGGCGAGCAAGCCACCCAGCACCGACAGCGCAAGCAGGAGCAAGCCCTTGAGCCACTCCGCTGCAACCCGGTGCGTGACCAGGGCCACCAGCATCGGCAGGACGACACCGATCAGGACGTTCAGGAGCAGCTGCCCCTGGTTGGCGAAGACGGTGGCCGACGTGTAGCCGTCGGCCACTATGCGTACGTGCAGCATGGTGCTCCTCAGTGGGTGATGAGTGCCAGCGCGGCCGTGGTGGCCGGGCCGACCTTGCCGTCCACGGCGAGCCCGTGGCGGGACTGGAAGGCCCGTACGGCAGCAGCCGTCTGGGTCCCGTACACACCGTCCTGCGCGAGCCCTAGGGCCCACTGGACGAACTTGGTGGAGGTGGTCTTCATGGCCGGGGACCGGAGCATCAGGATGCCACCGGGGTGCGGCCACGGGTTGTGCTTGGTGCCCGGCTTGGCGGGCGTCAGGCCACCGGCCAGTACGTGGCGCAGCTGGGCCTCCCGTACGGCGCCGACACAGTCGTGGCCGCTCTTGTTCCAGCTGGCGAACAGTGAGTGCCAGCCGATGCCGTGGCCCTGCTCGCTGCTGACCTGGAAGGGCACGCCGAGGTCGTGGGCCATGGTGAAGAACGCGTGCAGCTGGGCCTGGGTGAACGGGGTCTTGTTGTTGCCGTCGTCCTGGTGCTCGACCGACCAGGCGAAGGCGTTGCCCGAGAACTGCGCGTACGCCTCTTTGGTCAGCGGCACGTACTGCTCGATGCGCCCGTTCCAGAACACCTGGAAGTGCGAGCAGATGTGGTTGCCGGGCCGGGCGAACCACGGACCGAGGTTCGCACCGCCCCCGTTGGTGTGCGCCACCAGGGTCGGGTCGCCCTCGGTGATGTCGGGAAGGTCTGCGGCGTAAGGCATCTCGACCTTCGTCGCCTTCTGGTACCAGACGATGGTGCTCACGTGGCTGGCCTCTCAGCAGGGATGGATGAGCTTCTTGTAGTCCGCCGCCGCCTTCGCGTGGATGGGGCGTGAGGCAAGCGGAAGGTCGATCCTGGACAGGCTCAGCTCGCGGGCCACGGTGGCCTTGAGTGACTCCTGGCGCTGCACGCAAGCGTCATGGATGTCGTGCTTGACCGAGTCGTTCTCCAGGTAGAAGAAGGCACTGACGACAATGATGGTCAGCACGCCGATGACCAGCGTCACCGCGAGCGCACGCCACCGGGCGAAGTTGGTCTTGGCCTTGTCGTCGATGACGTGCAGCTGGCCCACGATGTGCTCGGAGAGCGCCTTGGTGTCGTGACTCTCGTCCTGCACCTGCTTGACCTGGGTGTCCAGCTCGTGCTGGCGACGCTGCAGCTCGTTCACGGTCTGGATGGCCTCGGAGAGCCCACCGACCTGGTCGGCCAAGGTGCGGGTCGCGTCGCGCAGCTCCTGGAGTTCCTCGGAGGTGTAAGGGGTCCGCCGCTCGGGGCCGGTGTACTGCTCAGTCGATTCCATCGGAGCCCTCCTCGTGCGAACGGACGTTGTCAGTGTCCTCCTCGGTCATGTGCTCAACGAGGTACAGCAGCTTCTGCGTGTGCACTTCCAGCTGCCCAAGCAGAAGCTCGCCCTGCGCGACCAGCATCATGCTGCGCTGCGCCATCTGGTGCGCCTCAGGGTCACGACTCATTCGGTACGCCGGTCGTTGCGCCGGGCAAGCTCGGTCACGTACGCACGCGAGACCTCCGTAGCCTGCACCAGCGCTGGGATCATCTTGTCCTGAGTCAGCGTCTGGAGCGTCGCGTTGGCCAGCTTGAGTTCCGCGATGTCGGCCTTGAGCCCGTCGATCATGTCGTCCTTGGCCTTGATCTCGGCCTTGTGCGCCTCGTCGGAGGCCTCACGCTCGCGGTCGGCAGAACGCTTGGTGATGAAGCCGATCTCGAAGATCAGCATGATGAGGACGATGCCGACGATGCCGGTCGACAGGATCGGTGCCAGCAGGCTGGTCACGTCGATGCCGCTGCCGCCGTCGGTGGAGTCGGCGGCGAGCAGCAGCAAGGGCATCATGCGGGAAGTCTCTCCTGTCCGACTATGTGCACATACGACGACTCGCCGATCACAGGAAGCTGTCGCTGCCCGGCGAGCTGACGTTCTTGCAGCCGTACCGGCTCAGGGCGCCGCCGGAGATCCGGATGCCAACGTCCGTCGGCGTGGTGCCGAAGTCGGTGTCGGTGTAGGTCGTGCTCGCGGTGGTCACCCCGGCGTGGGTCAGGTACGCCGTGATGTCCGAGCTGTTGGCCTCGATGTGGATGACGTCGCCCACCACCACGGTGCCGGTGACCGTCTCCTTGACCGTCTCCACGTCGGCCAGTCGCTGCACGAGCGTCAGCACACCCGCGTGGTCAACCCGCGCGGCGTAGTAGTTCGCCCCCGGCGACGGGTCACCCGCACCCCGGACGAAGATCTCCAGGGTCTTGCCGGTCTCGGGCAGCACCTGCACGGTCGCGTGTGCACGCACCGAGCTGATCGCGCCACCGAGGTCGGAGCCCAGCGTCTTGTGCATCAGACAGTCCGAGCCGTCCGGGCTGTAGACCATCCACTCACCGATGTCGGTGACGTCCTGGTAGGCGCCCGACGCCGACATGGAGCCGATGGGCCGCGACCACGGCGGGTAGACCGGGGCGCCCTCGCCCTGGTCGAAGTTGTCCACCAGCACCCATGTGCCGGTGCCCTGGACCGGGGTCGGGTAGGAGATGCCTGCGTTGCTCACCGAGGCGCTCCACTGCGTGCCGTTGGGCGAGGTCGGCGCGGCGCTGGGCGGGTCCTCCCAGGTGACGTCGCCATCGGTGCCGCTGAGCTTGGCCAGCAACTGTCCGGTGGTGCCACCGGCAGGCACGCCCGCGATGACCTTCCAGTCGCCGTTCTGGTTCTGGTAGAGCGTGCGGGTGATGTCCGGGTCGGTGCCGGTCTCCAGCAGGAACGGGTAGCCGTCCTCGACCGTCGCACCGTCAGGCAGGGTGTCGCCGTGAGGGATGGTGTGCAGGTGCTTGCGGGGCAGCGTGCTGGGCGGCGCGGTCATCGTCATACCTCCGTGGTGAGAAGCGAGCCGTCGTCGGCCACGCCGAGCTTGTAGCTGATGAGCGGGTCCGGACTGGGCAGGTCCGGCCCGCGCCCGGCCGGGTACACCGTGTCCGTGGCACCGGCCACCGCTGCGGTGGTGTAGAGCAGGCCGTCGTCGTCCACCTGCAGCCGGTAGCTCACCGAGCCGCTGGAGAACAGGTAGACGTTGCCACGCTCGGGGTCGTAGTAGCCACCAGGGCTCAGCCGGGTGACCAGCGTGCCGTCGTCGGCGCAGACCAGCCGGTAGTGGCTGCCATCGGTGTTGGCCGGGAAGATCAGCGCGTCGTTGCCGCCGCCGCCACCGATGATCTGCTTGCTGGGCGCGAGGGTCTCACTCAGCTCGCGCGGCTGTCCGGCCAGCGGGATGAGCGTGCCGTCGTCGATGAAGTACAGCAGCAGGCCGCCCGTGCCGTCCTGGTTGACGGTGGTGTTGACCTCGCCCAGCAGCGAGTTGACCGAGTACGAGCCCGAGGCACTGGCGCGATAGACGCGCCACGCCTTCACCGGCCCGCCCTCGGCGCCGACGATGTCCGGGTCCGGCGGGGCGAAGGTGACCATCGAGGTGGCGTTGGTCTGGTTCACCGCAGGCGGCAGCGTGGTGGGGTCACAGGCCAGCGGGTCGTCCGGGACGAAGCCGTTGTCCTGGAAGACCACGGTGGGGTCGGTGATCTCACCGATCATCGTGTAGCTCGACGAGCGCGGGCCCTGACGCCAGACGTTGTACTTCACCGCGCCGTCCGGCAGCGTCCGGGCGGTGATGTTCACCGTGCTGTTGCCGGAGATGACCGTGGCCGTGGCCGGGACGCTCAGGCCGGTCTGGTTGCCGTCCGCGTCGACCGCGCTCAGCGAGTAGTAGAAGACGCCGACCGTGAGCAGGCCACTAGTGGAGTCCACCGTGACGGTGGGCGTGGCCGGGACGTCCAGCGGGAGCGGCGTGGTGAACGCGATCTCCTCGGTGGCCGCCGTCTCCAGGCCGAACTGGTCGATGTAGCTGACCCGGTAGTAGTACGTCGTCCCGGCGGGCAGGTGGCCACCGGAGGTGCTGAGAACGCCCGTTGGCGTGGTGCTGGGGTCCGCCAGCTTGGTGCCGCCCGAGTGGTCGTGCAGCTCCAGGGCAGCCAGCACCCGGTCGATCAGCTGCTTGTCGTGATCCGACAGGTTGCCGCCGAGCGTCAGGCTGAACCGCGAAGTGCTGGCCACTACCGCCTCCTCTGGGGTGTCTTCGGCACCACGTCGCGTCCAACTGCCCAGCCGTGGCCGGTGTCGGAGATGCCGTCCTCCTGGCCGCACAGCCACGGCGTGGCACGGAAGACGTTCAGGAAGCCCATGTAGCCCGCCCAGGCCCGGTCCACCTGCGTCTCGACCCGCTGGCAGACCTCCAGCGAGAACGCAGCGGCCTCCGGGGTGATGAAGTAGGCGTGCGTCCACATGACCCGGCTGCTCTGGGAGAGCCGCTCGGTGAGCTTGAGTCGGCGGCCCTGCTCGTAGCCACCGAGGAACAGCACGTCCCAGTTGGCAGGCAGGTCCTCCAGCAGCCCAGACAGCCGCTCGCGGAAGTCCGGCACGAAGGTGACGTCGTCCTCCATCACCAGCATGGTCCGGTTCTCTGCGACCGCCTGGCGCCACAGGGCGAAGTGGCTCTCCCGGCAACCACGCCAGCCAGGCCGCAGCTCGATGGCGTCGAAGACGTGGACCGAGAGGTCCGGCAGGTGCTGGGCGATGCGTGCCAACGCTCGTTGGCGTCGCTCCTCCCGGTGCTTCAGCGAGATGACCTCCACCCGGTCGACCATCACAGGACGGTCCAGTCCGGAACCGAAGGGCTCATCTCGCTCAGGTTGCCCGCGCTGTCCCGCGCCTGCAGCGAGTAGTGCGGCTGGGAGTGCGCGGTGAAGGTGTCGCTGTAGGTGGTCAGCGACGCTGACTGCGTGGCATGCAGCACGCCGTTGCGGTAGACGTCCACCACCACCGGCAGCGAGCCGCCGACCTCGGTGGCTGCCCCGAAGCTCAGCGTGATGCTGTGGTCGGTATGCGCCGTCACCGTCGGCAGGCCCACGCCTGTCGGGTGCGGCGTAGAAGCGAGCGTGAAGTGCACCGACTCGAACGCCGAGCGCCCGGACTCGTTGCCCGCCAGGTCGTAGGCCCGGGCGCAGTAGTAGTGGTCCTGATCGTCCAGCACGTAGTAGGGCTCGTGCGTACCGGGCCCGATGTCCGTGCTGGCCCAGTCGATGGTGTACGTGCCGTCGTAGTTGTTGGTCACCGAGATCGGGATCTCCGGCGAGCTGACGTCGTCCACCAGCACACCGCCCACGATGTGGCCGGTCAGGAAGATTCGGTAGTAGGCCACCGCCGTGTCGTCGGTCGAGCCACCCACCCGTACGGTCGCGCTGCGCAGCGAGTGGCTGACCAGGCTGATCGTCGGGACGGTGGGCGGCGTAGTGTCCGGCGGCGTGTCCGGCGCCGTCGTGGTGACACCCAGCGGCTCGCTGACGGGTCCCGCGTTGCCTGCGCCGTCCCGGGCCACCGCGAGGAACGTGTAGTGCGTGCCCTCGACCAGACCCGTGACGGTGTAGGCGTTCAGCGCCGTGGTCGCGATGACCACCTCGCCCTGGAAGATGTCGTAGACCAGGGTCGAGCTGGGCGCACCCGGGTAGACGGGCGCCCAGCTCAGGTCCACCTCGGTGTCGCGAACGCCCGTTGGCACGAGCGTCACCTGGCCCGGCAGGTTGTGATAGACCCACGAGCCCAGCTCGATCCAGCCCGAGCGCAGCAGCGGCTCGGCCCGGAAGTCCACCACCGCACCGTAGGCCGTGGCCAGTCCGTCGAGCGTCCCGTCGTCGGCCTGGGTAGCGGTGCTGACCATGAGAGTGACTGGCACGTAGGCGATGTTCTGGCAGTAGCTGGGGAGATCCACCGCCACCAGCCCGTCGACAACGCCCGTTGGCAGCGGCACATCCACGCCGTACTGGACGTCGGCGTCACTGGGATCGAACGAGACCGAGTGGAAACTCAGGTGCACGCCGTCCAGCTCTGCCCATGCCAGCCGCGCCGGGGCCGTCACGCCGCTGCCGTCCGGGGTGTACGTGCCGATGACCTGCGGCCGCCAGGTCTTGGCCGGAAGGCTGTGCAGCAGGCCGCTGGCCACACCCCGGTTGACGATGGTCGTCCCGGTGCTGCTGCCACCCGCGAGCTGCCAGGCCCCGTCGTGGTTGTAGGGCACCTGGCCCTCCGCCGTACGGCCACCGAAGGGACCGGGGTTCTCCAGCCCCACCGTGAAGTCGGTGATGATCGAGTCGAAGCTGCCGAAGCTGACGTGGCCCAGGTACTGCACGAACGGGTGGGTGGCGGGCCGGGTCATCCGGCAGGCCAGGCCGACGGGGTCGCCCTCGGTGCCCGCGCAGCCCTGCAGCACCAGCACGCCGAAGTCCTCGGGCGAGCCGTCTCCGAAGTCCACCGCGCCCTCGGGCCACCACCATGCGGTCCCGGCCACCGTGGCCTCGCCGATGGTGAACGTCGTGGAGGTCGGGCTGACCCGGCTCATCTTGTGGTAGAGCACGCTGGTCTTGGTGCCCTCGACGTTGAAGATGTTGCCCGCCGACTGCTCGATGACCGCGCTGACCAGGATCGCCACGGTCGTGCTGACCGGGCAGAAGGCCACGAACGTCGCGGGGATCGGTGTGCCGTACGGGCCAAGGTCGGGGTCCACCTGGTTGGGCACGGTCAGCTCGTGCAGGCATGGGCCGAACGACGCGGTCGGCGTGGAGATGACCTGCGCCAGCCCCACCGTGGCCAGCCCGAACAGCGACGCCTCGTGTCCGTACAGGACCGCTGTGCCGGGGTCCCAGAAGCCACAGACCTGGCCCTGCTGGATCGGCCCGTCGAAGACCTGGAAGGGCCGAGTTGCCTTGATGGTGCTGGGGATCAGGGCCATCAGCTGAACACAATCGTCTGGGCCCGAGGGGCGGCGGACATGGGCGGCGCGACGAACAACGGGGTGCCGACGATGACGCCGGTACGGGCCAGGGTGTCGGTGCCGCCCGAGCGGTACTTGGGCACCTGGGTGAAACCCACGGCGGCGTAGGCCTCCTGGTTGGCGATGGAGACCAGCGCAGGGAAGACGATCACGAGCCCGCCCCCCCTGTCAGGTCGGTGGTGCGCGGCGTCACGTTGGGGTCGCCAGCGGTGTCGGTCACCGTGGTGGGCAGCGCCTTCATGGCCGTGCCGAAGAAGCTGATGTGATGGTGCAGCCGGGGGCTGGCCGGGTGCTGCTCGGCCAGCAGCGGGGCGATGCCGTCCTTGAGCGCGCACTCCACGCGCATGAACAGGTAGGCGCCCGTGTAGAACATCGGCTCGGTGTCCTCGGCGTTGTAGACCGTGTCGCCACCACCGCTGGAGCCGGTCGGTGAGGCAACGGCGGGCGGATCGGCCGAGTCGGTCTTGGGCTTGGGCTGCTGCGGCGTCTTGACCCAGCGGTACACGCCCACCGTGCACTGCGGCAGCTCGTAGTAGTGCTCGTCCGGCCCCACCTGGATCGCCACGCCTGCACCGATGTGCGGCTCCTCGACGAACTGGCAGTCGAACTCGACCGGCACGTTGAGCTTCAGGCTGCCAACGCCCGTTGACGAGTAGGTGAAGCTGTTGCGGGCGTCCCGGGTGGTGTTCTCCTTCTGGTCGTCCCGGGCCTGGCGTGCCTGCTGCTGGGAGACGATGGCGTCAGCCGTCGCTCCCGCGATCCCCAGTGGCTGGACGGTCATCAGTCAGCAACCGGGATGGCGTTCATCAGCGCCGTGGTGATGGTCGTTGGCGTGAGCGAGGTGATGACCCCGAGGCTGAGCAGCTCCTGCTCCTCCGCCGAGGTGAGCACGTGCCGCCGGGTGATGCCGTCCGTGATGTAGACCGCCGGGTTGCCCGACAGCTTGACCAGCTTGGCCACTTTGTCCTCCTCGTTGACGGTGCCCGCCGAGGGAGGCGGTGCGAAGGTGCTGCTGCCGTTGTTGGCAACGGCGTCAAGGTACTGCTGCAGCTCGGTGCTGAGCCCGGCCGGGTTGAAGATCCAGTTGTCGAACGGGTCCGAGCCCAGCCAGTTGGTGTTGAGGTCGTAGGTCCACACGCCGGACTCGACGTCGTTGGTGCTGGAGATGCCGCGCACGTAGTGCAGGTACTGCTCCTGAGTAACCCGCTCGTGGATGCGCACCTGGTCGTCGATCTGGATCTTCGGGTAGCCCGGGATCTGGATGGTGTCCACCCGGTAGACCATCAGCGCCCGCAGCGCGATCATGTCGGCCATGATCGTGGCCTCGGTGTTGCTGCCGAAGTGCTGGTCGGTCCAGCCCGCGATCCGGCGCAGGCCCATCGGGTTGGGGTTGTAGCCCGCTGCCAGCGCGCCGGTCTTGCCGTCCGTGCTGGCCACCAGGTAGCGCTCGCGGACGTTGCGCGAGGACAGCTTGGCCTTGAGGTCGATCAGCGTGGTCCTCTCGTCGATGGTGGGGATGGCAGGAGAACGTCCTGCGTCCGCACCCATCACGCCGACGTAGTTGCCGACCGAGAAGATGTTGGGCAGCCGCCACACCGCACCGCCGGTCTCGTCCACGTAGAAGACGAAGCCGATGATGTCGCGGACGTAGGAGATGCAGTCCAGCAAGGGCTTCTTGTCCCAGGTGGAGATGGGCAGGTCGGCCACGCCCGCCGTGCCGGTGTCCGCGATGTCGCCCCAGACGCGCCCGGCGTCCTGGTCACCCAGCACCGGGTCGACGTTCTTGAGCCCGTACAGGCCGGGGCCGAACTCGTAGGTCAGCGTCTTTCCGCAGGCGTCCACCCGGGTGGCATTGGGCGGCCAGTAGAACCCGCCCCAAGCCAGCAGCAGCTTGATGATGTCGCTGTAGTCCTCGTACTTGCCGGGCTCCTTGCCTGCGCCGGGCGTCTCCTTCGGCGGGATGTAGGTGGTGTAGGTGGACACGATGCTCGGGTCGGTGTCGTCCACCACCGGGCCGGGCGTCGGGGCCGACTGCTGAGGAGGCTTGCTGCTGCCGCCGCCACCGCCCGTTGTCGTCGTGGAGCTGGAGCTGGTGATGCCGAAGACCTTGATCTTGCGGAACGCGCCACGGTAGTGCTCGGCGCCCAGGCCGAAGTCCTGCAGGTTGTGCAGGGTGACCCGGATCTTCGTAGCCCCAGGGATACTCGCCCGGAAGGTGACCTCGTACGGACCCTCGCCGTCGCGGCAGTTGACCGTCTCGCAGTAGGGGATGTTGCCGCCGTTGTGGCTGATCGGGTCGTTGGCGTTGTACGGGATGATGTCGGCGGCGTCGTGGTGCACCCACACGCCCTTGGCGAAGACCGAGACGTAGGCGAAGTAGCCGGACTTCACCGTACGGAAGCGGACGCTGGAGACCTCGACGTTGGGCACCGCGACCTGGAACCACTCGAAGGCGTAGTCCCGGCCAGGGTTGTCGTTGCCGATGGACAGCCAGTAGCTCGCGTCGTCGTCGTCGAGCGCGTCGGCACCCTTGTGGCCGAAGACCGTCTTCTGGTCGCCTGCGCCAATGTAGTAGGTGTTGGAGGTGTCCGAGAAGGTCGCGTGCACCTCGACCGGGTTGACCACGGTGGTCGTCTTCTTGGTGGTGGCCGTGGCCTTCTTGGTCACCGTCGCGGTCTTGGTCGGCGGCGGACTGGCCTCATGCGGCGGCGCACCAGCGGTCGGCGGGTTGAGGTACCAGCCGTGGCTGTACATCGCGCCCTGGCCGATGGCTCCGTCGGAGAGCCGGTACGGGTAGACCACAGTTCCATAGCCGCTGAGCGCGCCAACGTCCGTTTGCACGAACTGCCGGGTCGCCGACCCACCATCCACCGGCACGTCGTAGACGACCTGCTCGGCTCCGGCACCGTTGCCGAACAGGATCACCTTGAAGCCGTCGACCAGGCCGTCTCCCGTGTAGTCCCAGCCGATCAGGCCGGGCACTGGGGCCACCGGGTCACCGACGTGCGCGGGCGGCGGGGCGTCGTCCTGCACGACGTTGACTGCCGTGGCCCCGTACGCCACCGAGTGCGGGTGCGCCTGCACCACGTTGGAGTGGTTGCCCACCAGCTGGTAGCCGTCGCGCAGCCGCTCGTAGATGGCGCCCACGGTGACGACGTAGACGTTGCCCTTGGTGAACGGCTCCCCGCCCACGGTCAGCGAGGTGGCGGTCATCGGCACCGTCTTGGACTTCACGTTGTCGATGAAGACCTGGTAGCCGGTCAGCCGGTAGCCCGAGCTGGTCGCCGGAGCTGCGACGCCGCTCCAGTTGAGCAGGATGCCTCCGTCGCCAACGGGCGTTGCCGTCAGGCCGGTCGGCGCCACCACGGGCCCGGTCCAGCCAGCGGGCGGCGGGTGGGCCGCGTCGTAGCCACCGCCGGAGTCCACCGTCTTGGTCACCGTGTAGCCCTGCGCGAAGCCCGAGGTCTTGGGCACCGTCGAGAAGTACAGCGGGTAGAAGTTCTTGGGCACCACGGGATAGAAGGCGATCTGGTCACGCAGGATGCTGGCCAGGTCCTCGATGGTCACCAGGATCAGGCCCTGCGGGGAGAACTCGACGTCCTTGATGATCCACAGGCCGGTCTGGTAGAGGTTCGGGTCGTTATCGGCACACGTCGCCGGGTCGAAGCCGTAGCCCTCGTAGGTGCGGATCAGGTTGTCCGGCACGACCAGGCTCTGCCAGATCTCCTCGTCCGTCGCAGCACCGAACGCGGGCTGGTAGGTCGGCAAGTTCTTGGCGTAGGTGTAGTAGCCCGGCTGGTCCAGGCCCCACTCCGGGCGGAACACCGTGCCCACCGGCTGCGGCGCGGTGTTGTACAGCTCCATCGTGCCGCTGGCGATGTCGGTGTCGATGCCGCGAGACCACTTGAGGCTCTTGATGTTCGGCAGCTCGCGCGGTGGCATCAGCCCGTCGCCGAAGATCAGGCTGGCGTAGACGTTGTAGCCCAGGTCGTAGAGCTTCATGTCGACGTGCTGGATCGTCGCCCGGATCATCGGCCGGTTGCCGCCGGTGAAGTCACCGCCCAGCCACACCGCGTCGGTGGCCGCAGTCGTGTCCCTCATGCGCTCGGCCCCAGCACCGCGTTGGTCGAGTCGACGTCGTAGCACCAGCCGGTGACCTGGTAGTCGTGCCGCCAGTAGAAGCCCTGGCTGCGCTTGGGTTGCGCGTCGAAGTCCTGCAGCACCACGTAGAGGACGCGCAGGAAGTGGTCGGTGATGGTGATGCGCCCGGTGTTGTAGACCCAGAAGTCCAGGGCGTCGTAGTGGTCCTTGTCCAGCAGGGTGCCCGCGAAGGTGAACTGCTGCGGCGGCCGCTGACCCTCCCAGAACAGGGCCTGGCCGCTGACGGCCGTTGTCACCTTGGTGGTGATGGCCCGGGCAGCCTTGATCTTGCTCATCTTGTTGGGGTTCACCGGCACCGTGTAGGTGGTGCCTGCCTGGTCGTCGAACACCCAGCGGTAGACGCTCGGCATCAGTTCGTCCCCTTCCGGCCCGTAGTGGCGACCACAGGGCTGGACTTGCCCAGCACCCCGTTGATGTAGTTGACGACCGCCTGGAAGTCGGCGCCGTTGATGGTGACGTTGACGTTGTGCACCTGGCTGGCGTCGACCGCCTGGCCTGCCTGGTTGGCAGCGACCTGGCGGCGCACGTCATAGACCGTGGGCAGCTTGATGTCGCCCAGGTTGAACTGGCCCTGCAGCTGCTGGTTGGCGTCCTGGATGGCCTGGTCGACCGTGTTCAGCTCGTCGACCAGCTGCTGGTAGCCCTCCTGGCCCTTCTTCATCCCGGAC
>Ga0207705_10000297_pt1 | contig 46356 bp, 40 predicted proteins | sample KBSC13metaG_FD_184314 | JGI IMG/M metagenome (GOLD analysis project Ga0207705, IMG submission 184314) | Corn rhizosphere microbial communities from Kellogg Biological Station, Michigan, USA - KBS C1-3 metaG (SPAdes) (version 2) | ecosystem: Host-associated > Plants > Roots > Rhizosphere > Soil ... | reverse complement strand
AGTTCGAGTGCGAGGAGAATATCGCTCGGTGTCATCACGCCAGGCAGCAGCGGCAGGCCGGCATCCTGGGCGGCTCGATGAATGTCCTTGGTTAGCCCGGGGGAAACACCGAACTGCGCCCCGGCCCGCTTCGCCTGCGCGCAATGCTCAGGTTTCGTGATCGTGCCGACGCCCACGACGATATCGGCCGAGAGCTGCGCCGCGCGCTCGATCGCGCCGATGCCGGCCGGCGTGCGCAGGGTGATCTCGAGCACTTTGACGCCGCCGGCATGAAGCGCGCGCGCGACGTGTTCGCCCTGCTCGACGGTATCGAACGCCAGCACCGGAATGACAGGCCCGAGGCGGACGATGTCTTCAACCTTTTTCATGGCGACTCCTTATTGCGCGTTGTTTGCATGGATAGAAGCGAAACGCTCGGCCGGCTCGCCCACGAGCGGTCCGAACACCGAGGCGCCCATTTCGGCCGGCGCCGCGGCCGCCCGAAAGACGCCGAACAATTCGCGGCCGAAGCCGACTTCGTTTTCCGCTTGATGCTTGGGTTGCTGGACGTCCCGCGCGCTCCACTCGCCCGGCTCGATCTCGACATCGAGTATGCCGCGATCGGCGTCGATCACGATGGTATCGCCGTCGCGCACTTTGCCGAGCGGCCCGGCCAGCAGCGCCTCGGGTGAGACGTGAATCACGGCCGGTACCTTGCCCGATGCGCCGGACATGCGCCCGTCGGTGACGAGCGCGACGTGAAAGCCCTGGTCCTGCAGCACGCCGAGCAGCGGCGTCAAGCGATGCAGTTCAGGCATGCCGTTCGCGCGCGCACCTTGGAACCGGACGACGGCGACGAAATCGCGCTTGAGCTCGCCCTTGTCGAACGCTTCTTGCACCGCTTCTTGCGAATCGAAGACGAGCGCTTGGGCCCGGACCATGCGGTGCTCGGGCGCAACGGCCGAGATTTTAATGACGCCGCGGCCGAGCTTGCCCTGCATGAGCCGCAGGCCGCCGTCGGCCTGGAACGGCTCGGCAATCGGCCGCAACACCTTCGCATCGCCGCTTTGCTCCACGCCGGGCACCCAGGCCAACCGGCCCTCGACGAGCTTCGGCTCTTCCGTATAGCGACGCAGCCCTTTGCCCATGACCGTCGTGACGTCCTCGTGCAGCAAGCCGCCGTCGAGCAGGTTGCGAATCAGGAACGCCATGCCGCCGGCCGCGTGGTAGTGATTCACGTCGGCCTTTCCGTTCGGATAGATCTTGGCGAGCAGCGGCACGGCTTGCGAGAGTGCATCGAAATCGTTCCAGTCGATGAGAATGCCGGCCGCGCGCGCTATCGCCACGAGATGCAGCGTGTGATTGGTCGAGCCGCCCGTCGCCAGCAGCGCGACGATGCCGTTCACGATCGCCTTTTCGTCGACGACATGGCCGATCGGCGTGTAGTGTCCACGCTCGGCGGTGATCTCGAGCACACGCTGTGCCGCCGCGGCCGTCAGCGCATCGCGCAATGGCGTATGCGGATGAACGAATGCCGAACCCGGGAGATGCAGCCCCATGACCTCCATGAGCATTTGATTGCTGTTCGCGGTGCCATAGAACGTGCACGTGCCATGCCCGTGGTAGGCGGCCGATTCCGCTTCGAGCAGCGCGTCCCGTCCGACTTGCCCTGTCGCGAACTGCTGACGAATCTTGGCTTTCTCGTCGTTCGACAGGCCGCTCGTCATCGGACCGGCCGGCACGAAGATCGTCGGCAGATGGCCGAACTGCAGCGCGCCGATCAGCAAACCGGGGACGATCTTGTCGCAAATGCCGAGGCATAGTGCCGCATCGAACATGTTGTGCGTGAGCGCGACAGCCGTGCTCATCGCGATCACCTCGCGCGAGAAGAGCGATAGTTCCATCCCGGCGTTGCCCTGCGTAACGCCGTCGCACATCGCCGGCACGCCGCCCGCGAACTGCGCGACGCCGCCGCGCTCGCGCGCGGCGCGCTTGATGAGGTCGGGGTAATCTTTGTACGGTGCATGCGCCGACAGCATCTCGTTGTAGGCGGAGACGATACCGATGTTCGGCTCGCGCATCGCCTTGATCGCAATCTTGTCGTTGCCTTCAAGCCCCGCGAAACCGTGTGCGAGGTTCGCGCATGAGAGCGCGCCGCGGGCTGGAAAGCGTCCTTGCGCCGCATCGATGCGCGCGAGGTAGGCGGAACGCGTGGGGCGGCTACGCTCCACGATGCGGCGGGTGACTTCGATCAGTGTGGGGTGCGGCGAAACCATGGAGAGACGCTCCTTCCTGAAGGCTCGGCATGCGAACGCCGAGCGGGTGCGCGGTGCGGCACAAGGGCCGCTCAGCTCGATTTAGGCCGGGCAAGTTTAGTAGAAAAACTACATCTCAGCAATGCGCATCGACGTCTGTTGTCAATGTCAGCTTAATTCACACCCCTCAACAACCCATCCCATGAGTAGAAAAATCGTGTAGCTTTTCTACATATCGCCGATCATACTGTTCGTATCGATAGAAAACGATACACCCCATCGAGGCAATTTTCCGATGCTTTCTCGAATCGAAGCGATGCGCGCGCAATTGCGGCCGTCAGAACGCAAGCTGGCCGATTACGTCCTCGAGGCGCCGCGGGAGGTGCTCGACCTAGCGATGACCGAGCTCGCGCGGCGGGTCGGCGTGAGCCAGCCGACGATCGCCCGCTTCTGCCAAGCGTTGGGCTGCGGCGGCTTTCGCGAATTCAAGATCCGGCTTGCGCAAAGCATCGCGCCGGGGCTGCCCTCCGTCTATCGCGATGTGCGACCCGACGAACCCACGTCGGGTGTCGTCGCCAAGGTATTCGATCGGACCATCGGTGCGCTGATCGAAGTCAGGAACAGTCTCTCGGCGCACAGCATCGCGAAGGCGATCGACCTGCTCGCACAGGCATCGCGGATCGAGTTCTACGGCGCAGGCGGCTCAGGCATCGCGGCACAAGACATCCAACACAAGTTCTTCCGGCTCGGCATACCGAGCGTCGCTTACGCCGATCCGCATACCTACACGATGTCGGCGGCGCTGCTTGGCGAAGGCGATGTCGTCGTGACCATCTCGAATACGGGCCGCACGCGCGACATCGTCGAGGCCGCGCGCTCGGCGCTCGCTTGCGGGGCGACGGTCGTCGCGATCACGAACAGCAGTTCGCCGCTGGCGCAGATCGCGACGGTGAGCCTGTTTGCGAATGTCGCCGAAGAAACCGACATCTTTTCGCCCATGACCTCACGCGTGTCGCATCTGGCGATCGGCGACATCCTCGCCGTCGGCGTCGCGCTCAAGCGCGGGCCCAGCGTAGTCGACAAGCTCGCCCGCGCCAAGAAAGCGATCACGCGGCGCCGCATCGAAACGACAAAAGCAGAAGAGGAGCAGTAGGAACAGGTCGGGCAACAACAATCTAGGGTTGCCGGTTGCCGCGGCGGCCGGCCCGTCGTTGTTGGCAGCAGCCACAAAGACTGGCGTGCCCGGGGGCCGATGGCGCCGGGCGAGGCTAAAAGGGCTTGACCACAACGAGTGCGACCGCAGCGATGAGACCGAGCACGGGCAGTTCGTTGAAAAAGCGATACCAGCGGTCGGAGTGGCGATTCTCGCCGCGCTCGAAGGCGGTCAGCAGACGACGGCAGTAGCCGTGATAGACGATCAGCAGAACGACGACGCCGAGCTTCGCATGAAGCCAGCCCTGCCCTTGCCCGATGCCGTAGCCGAGCCACAGCCCGAGCCCGCAGGCCAGCGCCACGACGGCGATGAACGTCATGAAGCGGTAGAGCTTGCGCGCCATCGTCAGCAGTCGCGCGCAAGCAGCCCGCTCGGTCTCGATGGCGAGATTGACGAAGATCCGGGGCAGATAAAAAAGGCCTGCAAACCAAGCAGCCACAAAAACGATGTGAAACGTCTTGAGCCAGAGCATGGGATCCGTGTGTCGTCGTGCGCGGTTGTGGATCGGTATTGTTTCTATTTCCGAACTTCGCCGTGGCCGAGCACGATGTATTTGAGCGAGGTCAGCCCCTCCAGCCCGACGGGACCGCGAGCGTGCAGTTTGTCGTTCGAGATTCCGATTTCCGCACCGAGACCGAACTCGAAGCCATCCGCAAGGCGCGTCGAAGCGTTGACCATCACGCTTGCCGAATCCACTTCGCGCAAGAAGCGCATTGCGCGGTCGTGGTCTTCGGTGACGATCGCATCCGTGTGTGCCGAGCCGTACGTATTGATGTGCTCGATCGCCGCGTCGATGCCGTCGACCACCTTCACAGCGAGCACCGGCGCAAGGTACTCGGTGCGCCAGTCTTCCTCGGTCGCGTCGACGAGCGCGAGCGGCGGCGCGTCGCTGCCCCATGGCGCGGCTTCGAGCACCGCCCGGGCAGCGTCATCGACACGCAACTCGACACCCTTGTCGCGATACACGCGTGCCAGCAGGGGTAGCGCGGCGCGCGCGATGCCGCGTGCGATCAGCAGCGTCTCCATCGTATTGCAGGTGCCGTAGCGATGCGTCTTCGCGTTGTCGCAGACGGCCAGCGCTTTGCACAGATCGGCCCGGTCGTCGACGTAGACGTGGCAGATCCCATCGAGGTGCTTGATCATCGGTACGCGCGCCTCCTGCATCAACCGCGCGATAAGGCCTTTGCCCCCGCGCGGCACGATCACGTCGACATAGTCAGTCATCGTGATGAGCTTGCCGACCGCGGCACGATCGGCCGTCTCGATCACTTGCACCGCATCGCGCGGCAAGCCGGCCGCAGCCAGGCCTTCGGCAATGAGCGCCGCCAGTGCCGTGTTCGACGCAAGCGCTTCCGAGCCGCCGCGCAAAATCGCCGCATTGCCCGATTTCAGACACAGCGCCGCGGCGTCGATCGTCACGTTCGGGCGCGATTCGTAGATAATGCCGATCACGCCGAGCGGCACACGCATTTGTCCGACCTGAATGCCGCTTGGCCGATATTTGAGCGTGTCGATCTCCCCGATCGGATCGGACAGCGAAGCGACTTGGCGCAAGCCCTCGATCATCGTCGACAGGGCCTTGTCCGATAGCGTCAGACGATCGACGAATGCGGCGTCCATGCCTTTATCGCGCGCGTTTGCCACGTCGCGCGCATTCGCTTCCTTCAGTGCGGCCTGCTCGCGCTCGATCGCACGCGCGATGGCCTCCAAAGCGTCGTTCTTGGCTGCGGTGGCGGCGCGTGCCATTGCACGCGAAGCGGCGCGCGCCCGGCGGCCGATACCGGTCATGTACTCGTCGATTTCCATCATGATTCTCGTTCGTGGCGCACGCGGCGCGGTCTACCTGTGTCCCTCCGCTGTGGTGCGAAGGTCGACGTTGCGATTCTAGCTGCTACGCGCCCATTGCGCGTGCGGCGCCGCGCTTGCCTGGCGCTGCAACGAGCGCGGAGAGCTCGAACAGACCGTCCCATGGATCGGGGGGTAACGCCGTGCGCCGGCGGCTGCCGGGCGCCGCGGCCCAGAGGCCTTTCACCTGACGATCGAGCGCCGCGGCGAGCGCGAGCCCCTCCTCGAGCACCGCTTCGGTCACGCGCGCGAGCGCCGGCCCGACGAGCCGCTCGCGCGGCCCCCAAACGCGGTTCTCACGCAGCAGCATCGCGAGCGGCTTGCCGGCCGCCGCGCCGCGCTTGATCCTGAGCAGCGTGCGCAATTCCTCGGTCAGCGCCCACAGCACAAGCACCGGCGCTTCGCCCTCACCTTTCAAGCCGTCGAGCATGCGCGAGAGCCGCCCGACATCGCCGGCCAGCATCGCCTCGTTGAGCTTGAAGACGTCATAGCGAGCGACGTTGAGCACCGCGTCATGCACCTGCTCGAACGTTAGGACGCCTTGCGGGTACAGCAGCCCCAGCTTCTGAATCTCTTGGTGAGCGGCCAGCAAATTACCTTCGACGCGCTCCGCGATGAACTGCAACGCACGCCGGCCGTCATCGCCCGGCGCGACGCGCTGGCCTTGCAGCGTTAAGCGCTGCCCGACCCAGTTCGGCAATTGCGCGCGTTCGACCGGGTCGATCCGCAGCGCGACACCGCCTTCCGCCAGCGCCGTAAACCATGCGGACTTTTGCGTGGCCGCATCGAGCCGCGGCAGCGTGACGAGCGTCAGGACATCTGGACTCCGGGCGGCGGCAAGCGTCTTGAGCGCATCGGCGCCCTCCTTGCCCGGCTTGCCCGAGGCAATCCGCAATTCGATCAGCTGACGTTCCCCGAACAGCGACATCGATTGCGTCGCACCGAGGAGCGAACTCCAATCGAAGCTGCGCTCGACGGTGAAAACATTGCGTTCGGTAAACCCCGCCGCCCGCGCGGCCGCACGGATACGGTCGCACGCTTCCTGCGCGAGCAGATGCTCGTCGCCGAAAACGACGTAAAGGCCACCGAGGCCCTTAGCCAGATGCGCGTCGAGCGCTTCGAGTCGCAGTTGCATGAGCGACGGCTATCGGGCGGTCAGAGCGGCGGGGGCGGCAGCGGGGCACGCGGCGCGACGGCCGGTGCCTGTTGACCCGGCCCCGGATGCAGCGTGCGCACGATCGCGAGCCGGCGCGTCAGTTGATCGATGGCGTCGTTCTGCATATCGGCGTAGAGCAGATCAGCCTCTTGCGTCTTCGCTTGCGAGTACTGAACACTGTAGGTCATCGCCCGATTGAGCGCGATCGCACTCGGCGGAATCAACACGGTGCCATCAGCGCTCGCCAGCGAGTAGCTTAGCGAGTAGTTGAGCTGATATTCCTCGGCGACACCGAGCGAGTTCAGCGTCAGCACCGCTTGGCCGCGCGATTCGCCCAAGCTCAACACAGCGTCCGCCTCATCAGGCGATTTGACAACGACCGTATCGCTGCCGCCTTCGATCATCCGCGTCAAGCGTGCGGCGACGATGGGCGGCGCGCCCACGATGGCAAGCCGCTTGAACGCATAGTTTTGCTGTCCGCGCAGTTGAAAACCGCAGGCGGCAAGCATCATCGTGCCGCACATGAGCGCGAGAAACGATCGGCGAATCACATTGGCTCCTTGGTTGTTTACAGGCGGACTCCCGCGCGACGCGCGACGAGTGCCGCCCGCAGCCGTACGCTGTACCGTCAAACGACGACGTTCACGAGCCGGCCGGGCACGACGATGATCTTCTTCGGGCGCTTACCCTCGCTGAAACGAGCGACCATCTCGTGCGCGAGCGCCGTGGCCTCGATGGCTTCGCGAGACGCTTCCTTGGCGATCGTCAAGGCGCCGCGAACCTTGCCGTTCACCTGCAACACGAGCTCGATCTCGGCTTGCTCGAGCGCCTTTTCATCGACCTTCGGCCACGGCGCGTCGAGCAGCGGCCCGAACGGGTCGACGAAGCCGAGCGTCTGCCACAGCGCGTGCGTGACGTGCGGCACGACCGGATACAGCACGCGCAGTAGCACGCCGTAGCACTCGCGCAGCACGCTCGGGCGTGCGAGCTTCGCATTCTCGAGTGCATTGAGCATCTTCATCGCAGCCGAGACGACCGTGTTGTACTGCAGACGCTGGTAGTCGAAATCCGCCTGCTTGAGCACGCCGTAAACCTCGCGGCGCAGCGTCTTGTCGGCCTCCGCAAGCTGCGTGGGGTCGAACGTGTCGCGCGAGATGAGTTCGGCCTGGTTCGCATGACCGAACGCCCAGACGCGACGCAGGAAGCGGCTCGCGCCTTCGACGCCCGAGCCGGACCATTCGAGCTGCTGCTCGGGCGGGGCGGCGAACATCGTGAACAAGCGCGCCGTATCGGCGCCGTACTGATCGATCAGCAATTGCGGATCGACGCCGTTGTTCTTTGACTTCGCCATTTTCTCGACGCCGCCCAGTACGACGGGCTGCCCGTCCGTATTCAGCGTCGCGCCGACGGGACGGCCCTTGTCATCGTGCTCGACCGTGACATCGGCCGGGTTGTACCACGTCTTCTTGCCCGAAGCGTCCTCGCGGTAGAAGGTTTCGTTGAGCACCATGCCCTGCGTGAGCAGGTTCTTGGCCGGCTCGCCAAATGGGACGAGGCCCATGTCGCGCATCACCTTCGTCCAGAAGCGCGAGTACAGCAGATGCAAGATGGCATGCTCGATGCCGCCGATGTATTGGTCCATCGGCATCCAATAATCGGTGCGCGCATCGACCATGGTCTCGGCATCGGGGCACGTATAGCGCGAGAAGTACCAGGACGAATCGACGAATGTATCCATCGTGTCCGTCTCGCGCTTGGCCGGCGCGCCGCACGTCGGACACGTGCAATTCACGAACGCGGCGGATTTCGCGAGCGGATTGCCCGTACCGTCCGGCACAAGATCCTCGGGCAGCACGACGGGCAGATCTTTTTCGGGCACCGGCACGTCGCCGCAGGTTGTGCAGTGGATGATCGGAATCGGCGTGCCCCAGTAGCGCTGACGCGAAATGCCCCAATCGCGCAGGCGCCAGGTGACTTGCTTGTCGCCGACGCCAAGCGCCTTCAAATCGGCCGCGACCGCGTCGACCGCCTGCTCGTAGCCCATCCCGTCGTAGCGACCGCTGTTGATACATGCGACGCCCTCTTTCTCGCCGTACCACGCCTGCCACGCTTCGAGCGAATACGCGCAGCCGGGCTTCGCGATCACCTGTTCGATCGGCAAGCCGTATTTCTTCGCGAACGCGAAATCGCGTTCGTCGTGCGCGGGCACGCCCATCACGGCGCCTTCGCCATAGCTCATCAGCACGTAGTTGCCGATCCAGACTTCGACACGCGCTTGCGTGAGCGGGTGCGTGACATAAAAGCCCGTGGGCATGCCCTTCTTTTCCATCGTCGCCATCTCGGCTTCGGCCACACCGCCGTGGCGGCACTCGTCGATGAACGCCTGCAGTTCGGGCTTGTCCTGTGCCAAGCGCGCAGCGAGCGGATGTTCGGCTGCGATGGCGCAGAAGGTCACGCCCATGATGGTGTCGGCGCGCGTGGTAAACACGCGCAACAACTTACGTTCGCCGTCGAGTTCGTACGGAAAGCCGAAGTTCACGCCGAAGCTCTTGCCGATCCAATTGTGCTGCATGATCTTCACGCGCTCGGGCCAGCCGAGACCGTCGAGATCGCTCAAGAGTTCGTCGGCGTATTGCGTGATGCGCATGTAGTACATCGGGATTTCGCGCTTTTCGACGAGCGCGCCCGAGCGCCAGCCGCGCCCGTCGATCACCTGCTCGTTCGCGAGCACCGTTTGATCGACCGGATCCCAATTCACCGTGCCCGTTTTCTGGTAGACGATGCCCTTTTCAAGCATCTTCAAGAATAGCCACTGGTTCCACTTGTAGTACTTCGGGTCGCACGTGGCGACCTCGCGCGACCAGTCGATCGCGAGCCCCATCGACTGCATCTGCCTCTTCATGTAGGCGATGTTCTCGTAGGTCCACTTCGCGGGCGGCACGCCGTTGGCCATCGCCGCGTTTTCGGCGGGCATACCGAACGCATCCCAGCCCATCGGCATCAGCACGTTGTAGCCGTTCATCCGCAGATAACGGTACATGACGTCGTTGATCGTATAGTTGCGCACGTGCCCCATGTGCAGCTTGCCCGACGGATACGGCAGCATCGAGACGCAATAGAACTTCGGCTTCCCGGCGATTTCAGCCGCGCGGTAAGCGTTCGATGCGCGCCAATCTGCCTGAGCGGCGGCTTCAATGTTGGCGGGTAAGTATTTTTCTTGCATGGTGGTCGGGCTTGGCTGTCGTGGCGCCTGCGAGCGCCAAACGGCACCGTGGACGCGGGCGCTGCACACGTCTTGTCACGCCTCGCTGGTCGAGGGAAAGACGCTGATTATACCGTTCGTGGGCGGGTATCAGCGCATACCGGCTTGTTGCTTCGTACCAAACTGGATTGTGCCGTCGCGCACCAGGCTGCGAACGGCCGCGCATCGTCCCACATCCGTCTCAAAAAGCGTGGTCACGGGCCGCATGCCTGTCGTGCCTTGGCCGCTGTACCCCTCCATCGCAGACGGTAACTTGATCCTATTTTTTCACTGCGCGGGCCTACCGACCGAGCAGCGCCCGTAGCCTACGACCTTCCGCACCCATTCGTCATTGCATCAGCGCTCCTGGTTCGCTCCTGGTTCGCTCCTGGTTATAGGACGGCGGGGAGCTTCGTCTTTTGCAAAAGCGGCCATTCATCGCACCGGGAGGCAACGTGTCTGCCACCACTGCTCATATCGAAGGGGAAATACCTTCGAGCAGCACATCGATCAGCAAAGAACAGATGGCACTGTTGCGGCAAAAGATTCGCGAGACAGTGCTCGCGCTGGGGGGCTACTGGTCCCCGCTATCTGCGGTTGCGCGTGTTCTCGAGGAACTGGGGGAGCTCGCGGAATTGTTGTCCCCAGACAGGATCGATAACGATCGCATGGCGGCGGAATTGGCGGACCTCTTCATCATCACAACATGTATAGCCGACCAATATTGCGTGACGGTCAACGAACACACCCGGGGCCTGAACGATAGCCGCCCAGCCGTCGAAGCAATCAGCGGTACGTCCTGGCCTCGAATGTTCTATCTCTTGTCCGAGCGCGCAGGTAGGCTGGGTCGCCTAGTGAATGCACTCGAAGGCGACAAGTGCCCGAAACCCGACGAGGAACGGCCCACTATCGCTGCGGCGACGGCAAGCCTCCAAGCAACGTTGGTCGAAATGTTTCACTTGACGGGTCGGGAACTCGTCGCATCGGTAAGTACGGCGCTCGACATGAACATCAAGCGAGATAAAGCGAGGTTCAAAGCTCACTGGGACCCGACAACAGCACTGTCGTTAGAGCGCTTTCGTCCCTTAATAGCAAACACGCTTTGCCCTTTCGCGCAGCAAGCGAAAGTATGGGGCGCTCCAGATTACGACGAGCACATGGATGTCGCGCACAATATTTCGCGGATAGCCCCGGTGTTAACCCGCTTCTGCCGAATCGCCCGCAGCCAGGCATTAGACGGTTTCGTGATTCGACTGACTTCTCCCGCCCACATAAGAGATATTCATTCGTTCTCGCATATCTTTCGTGTCATTCTGGCCGAGCTTGGGCGAACAAATAAGATAAATGGTTTTCACAACGCACTCGAAGACGAAATCCTGAATGACAAGTGGAGATTCACATTTTCCAACGTCTCGTTTTTCGTCACAACCTTTGCGCCATTTTATCGGGGCGATCACCCTCGATTCTCCTGGTGCAGCAAATCCGCTTTCATTTTTATGCAGCCCGAATTCTCGTTTGATGCTCATGGTATTCATATCGACAATCCAAAGCGGGAATCTATAAAATCCGGGATCCGCGAAGAATTCTCGAGAAGCACCATTGGATACTCGCCGGAATTAGTTGAGCAACCGATGGAAGCCCTCAAGTACGTCAAACCACTCGATATCGACGCGCCCTCGGTTAGGTGGTGGGAAGTCGAAGGTCCTACGGCTACTTCAATTGTTGAAGCTGAAGCTCTTGGATCCGAAACAAGTTGTAAGATGAAGACATCAAACAGGCAGCGCGCGACGGACAGCGAAACCCAGTTACCGCGCCTTTCGTGCGAGACTACTAGTGCGGTCGCCGAACGGATACTGTCGGTCGCTGCACTGGCGCAACAACTCAAGTGCACGCTGCGCCATAGTTGGCTCTCAAATGGCCGTCAAGAAAGTGTCGCTGAGCACACCTGGCGGATGTCGCTGATCGCGTTGCTCGTTGCTCCCCATTTGAAGGTCAAGGTCGACATTACCACATTACTAAAAATAGTCATTGTTCACGATCTTGTCGAAGCAATAGCTGGCGACGTTCCGGTGTTCGAGGTCATCGCAACGCCGGAAAGCCAAACTCTGAAGAGGGAAAGAGAGACCGAAGCCATGCAGCAAATTGTGACCATGCTGCCCGAGATCAACGCTGCAGAGATCCAATCGCTATGGCACGACTTCGAGTCATCGACCTCGAACGAGGCAAGGGTCGCGCAAGCAATCGATAAGCTGGAGGCGCAAATTCAGCACAATGAGGCATCGCTTTCGACATGGTTAGATGTCGAAAAAAGCTTAATGAATTCTCTGGACACCTACACCTGCTTCGATCCGTTCCTCGACGCAATCCGAGCACGAATTGTCGCTGAAACTGTAGCGAAACTTAATATCGGGTTAGACGAATAACTTGGACTTGAGAGGTGACAATGCCATCCATTCCGGACCACTGGAACGATGCGTATCAGCTACCAATCGGCGAGATCCCCTGGGAGATTCCCACACCGCCCGAGGAGCTTGTCAAATTACTATCAGACTACCCAATCGATCGCGGCGCTTGCGTGCTCGACGTCGCCTGCGGCACGGGCCACTGCTCACAATACCTTGCCGCCCGCGGCTTCCGTGTGACCGCCGTCGACATTTCCTCCACAGCAATCAAAATTGCACGGTCAAGGAGCATCGCGGCAGGGACCAAGGTCGAGTATGTGGAGGGCGATGCGACGAATCTGTCGTCTTTCCTCGCGGAAGACCGGCGGTTCGATCTAATAGTGGATTACAGCTTTTTGCATCATCTCTCATCTGACGCGTTCGCTCGCCATGTCAAGCAGTTCGCCTCGCGGTTGCAGCCGCACGGCCGGCTGCTCGCCGTCTGCTATTCCGAGGCAGACCCATACTCTCAAGGTCGCCCGACCGCTCTCGGCAAACTCGGCAATACCATGTTTTATAGGCCGCGCACATGCATCGAAGCCGCATACCTGCCGCTGCGAGCGATTTTGTATACGGAAACGACGCTCGGTAAGCAAAGCCACCATCGCGGACACTGCTTCGTTTTCGGGCACTGGCGTTCGTAGACCGACGCAAGCCCCAATGCTGCATCACTCACTGTGTCGCGGGGGAACGCGGCGGCGGCTCGGTGACGAAGCCGATCCGCTCGATCCCCGCCTGCTGCGCCGCGCTCATGACTTGAGCGATGACGTCGTAGCGCGTAGCCCGCGACGCACGCAGGTGAAGCTCGGGCGGCGTTGCCGCTTTGCCCGCTTGGACAAGGTTCGCGCGCACGGCATCGAGCGAGAGCGGGCGTCCGTCCCAATACAACCGTCCGGCGTCGTCGATCGAAAGCGTGACCGTCTGCGGCGTCTGCGGCGCGGGGGCCGCGGAGGCTTTCGGCAGGTCGAGCCGGATCGCGTGTGTGAACAGCGGCGCCGTGATGATGAAAATCACTAGCAGGACGAGCATGACGTCGATGAGCGGCGTCATATTGATATCGGCCATCGGCGCGGCCGAACGCTCCTTCTCGAAACCCCCGAATGCCATGATCGCCGTCTCCCGCTCAGATGTGTCGCACGCTCGTCAAGCGCGTGCGCGGCGCGCCGCGTCGTCGCCCTGCGCGTGGCCGGCATAGTGCGGCTCCGATGCGCCGCGTGCCGGCTGCGTATCGGAGCCGGCGGCTTTTTCATGAGCATCCGGGGCACAAACGTACACGTGGAGGTCGTGCGCGAACCCGTCGAGCTCTTCCGACACCTGGCGCTGCATCCGGCCGAGCACGTTGTACGCAAGCACGGCCGGGATGGCGACCACGAGCCCGAAGGCCGTCATGATGAGGGCCTCGCCGACCGGGCCGGCGACGTTTTCAATCATCGCCTGCCCGCTCGCGGCGATGCTGCCGAGCGCGTGGTAGATGCCCCACACGGTGCCGAGCAATCCGACGAACGGCGCCGTGCTGCCGACCGAGGCGAGCAGGACTTGTCCGAATTCAAGACGGCGCTGCGATGCGAGCAGCGCCTCGCGCAACGCACGAAGCACGCGCTCGCTACGCTCGACGCGCGCGAGCATCGCGGACGGCGTATGGACTCCGGACGCGGCAAGTGCCGCCTCGGCAAGCGGCGTGAAAACGCGTTCGCGATCAGCGGCACGCAGTGCAAGTACGCCCTCCGACAGCGTCGCCGATTGCCAAAATAAGGCGATCGCGCGCGGTCCTTGGCGTTTAGCGTGCCCCAGCATCCAACCTTTGACGATCAAGAAGCACCAGCTTGCGATCGACATGGCGAGAAGCAGATAGGCCACCGCGTGCGTCAACGCGTCGCCGGTTTGCAAGTAATGAACGATGCCCGTGTTTTGCATGGGAATGGAGCGCTGGAGCGACAGCAAAAGCGAGAACGAAAGCGAGCGCGCCGGCGTACCGGTCGCCTGCCCGCCGATCAGCGTAGGCCGAGTACGTCCTGCATATCGTAAAGCCCGGCACCGCGTTCGCACAGAAAGTGTGCGGCCCGGAGCGCACCTTGCGCATACGAGACGCGGCTCGATGATTTATGGGTGATCTCGATGCGCTCGCCGGTCCCGGCGAACAGGACCGTGTGATCGCCTACGATGTCGCCGCCGCGTATGGCCGAAAAACCGATCGTCGATGGATCGCGCTCGCCCGTCACGCCATGGCGTCCATACACCGCGCACGCTTTCAGGTCGCGGCCAAGCGCGCCGGCGATCGCTTCGCCCATTGCGAGTGCCGTGCCTGAGGGCGCGTCGACCTTATGCCGATGATGGGCTTCGACGATCTCGATATCGTAGCCGGTGGCAAAGTGACGGGCAGCAAATTCGAGCAGCTTAAGCGTTACGTTCACGCCGACGCTCATGTTCGCGGCGAAGACGATCCCGACTTTCCGAGCGGCGGCATGCACCGTCTGGCGCTGCTCGTCCGTCATGCCCGTCGTTCCGATCACGAGTTTCGTGCCGTGACGCTGCGCGGCCTCGACATAGGCCATCGTGCCCTCGGGACGCGTGAAATCGATAAGACAATCGGCTTGCGCGAAGACAGCCTCCAGGTCGTCGGTCAGCACGACACCCGTGCGCTGACCGAGCAGCAGTCCTGCATCCTGGCCAAGCTGCGGCGAGCCAGGCCGATCGAGCGCACCTGCGAGCGTCGCCTCGGGATCGTTCAAGACGGCTTGGATCAGCATCTGCCCCATCCGGCCCGATGCACCGGCGATGGCGATTTTCATCGGCGACATGCATACCCCTTTGAATAACGGGCCGGCCACTCGCTATCGGACCGACCGGCGGCGCGTCTTTCGAGGCGCCGCAAAAAAACGAAAAGCGGGCGCGCGTCTCGCGCACGGCCCGCCTTCATGACCCACCCCAACAACCGATCAGCCGCCCGCCGCCGACGCGCCTTGCGACGAAGACGATACCGCCGGGTTATGCGCACCGTTGCTGCTCGACGGCGAGCCCGTGGGCCCGACCGGGTTGCTTTGATCGGGTGAACCTGGCTGCGGCTGACGATGAAACTGGAACTGCGGCGTCGCACTCGGCAACGCTTGCGACGGCGACGGTGTGCCCGAGCGCACTGCCTGTTGGGCCGGCGTGGCAGGCACTTGGTTGATCGCCCGGTTGGCCGCTTGCGCGGCTTGAGCGTTAGCGGCGTCCGTCTCGTTGGCCCTCGCCTGCTCGGCGCCGCTCACCGGCTGCGCCGCCTCGGTCTCGCTGGCGGCCGCCGCGGCAGCCGCCGATGCGGCAGCGGCAGCCGCTGCCTTCTTCGCCTTCTTGCCGCCTTTATCGCCGTCGATATCGGCGAGCAGTTCGAGGTTGGACGGCAGATCGTCGCCGCCCGACCAGCTCACGACATGATCGCCGTCGAAATTGATGACGAAATCGCGCTGCTGCACGATCGCCGTGGAGCCGCGCTTGAAGTAAAAAACGTAATCCCAGCGATCGTCATGGAACATGTCGGTGAGCAACGGCGTACCGAGCACCGCCTTGACTTCGTCGCGCGACATCCCTACGCGCATCTTCGAAGCAGCTTCCTTCGAGACGAAGTTGCCCTGCACGATGGTGATGCGATACGGCGTAATGCTCTGAGCAACGCGCTGCGTGAGGCTGTCGTAGGTCGAACATCCCGCAACGAGCGCAACCGTGGAGGCAGCGATCAACAGGTTGCGCACGTGGCTCCCCCCGCGCTTCATAAGAAAATTTGGACTCATTTCACTCACCGTGCGGGCCCCGTTTTGCGTATCGTCGAGCCGCGCGAGTTTCATCGAAGATGACCAGAACAGCAAAAACCCATTACTATTCGAATCGTGCATTGTACTCTAGGGATGCCTAGCCATGACCAATCCAACCGATCTCAAAAACATCGGGCTCAAGGCGACCCTACCGCGCCTCAAGATCCTCGAAATTTTCCAGCGCAGCGCCGTCCGGCATCTGACCGCGGAAGACGTCTATCGCAGCTTACTCAACGAGGAACTCGACATCGGCCTTGCCACCGTCTATCGCGTCTTGACGCAATTCGAGCAAGCGGGCCTGCTCTCGCGCAGCAATTTCGAATCCGGCAAGGCGGTATTTGAACTCAACGAAGGCACCCATCACGACCACTTGGTGTGCATCGACTGCGGGCGTGTCGAAGAGTTCTTCGACCCTGAAATCGAGAAGCGCCAGCAAACGATCGCGGAAGAGCGCGGCTTCAAATTACACGAGCATGCGCTTGCGCTCTACGGCGCCTGCACCAAGGACGCCTGCCCGCATCGCAAGCACTGACACCGCCGCCGAGACGACAAGAGCCGCCACGAGGGCGGCTCTTGCGCTTAGGAGCCAGTAGCCACCAGCCCCCGCCTGCTTATTTGGCGGTCGCGAGCGCGATCGCCGTGTCGAGCATGCGGTTGGAAAAACCCCACTCGTTGTCGTACCAGCTCGAGACTTTGACGAGACGACCGGCCACCTTCGTGAGCGTCGCGTCGAAGGTGGACGATGCCGGATTGTGGTTGAAGTCGATCGAGACGAGCGGTGCCGTGTTGTACCCGAGGATGCCCTTGAGCTCGCCTTGCGCAGCGTCCTTCATGATCGCGTTGATCTCTTCGACTGTCGTATCGCGCTTGGCGATGAACGACAGGTCGACGATCGAGACATTGATCGTCGGGACACGGATCGCGTAGCCGTCGAGCTTGCCGGCCAACTCCGGCAGCACGAGGCCGATCGCCGTCGCCGCTCCCGTCTTCGTCGGGATTTGGCTGTGCGTGGCCGAGCGCGCGCGGCGCAGATCTTCGTGGTAGACGTCCGTCAGCACTTGATCGTTCGTGTACGCGTGGATCGTCGTCATCAGGCCCGTTTCGAGGCCGATCTTGTCATTGAGCGGCTTGACGAGCGGCGCGAGACAGTTGGTCGTGCACGAGGCGTTCGAGACAACCGTATGCGCTGCCTTCAGCGCATTGTGGTTCACGCCATAGACGATCGTCGCATCGACATCCTTACCGCCCGGCGCCGAGATCAGAACCTTTTTCGCACCGCCGGCCAGATGCGCACTGGCCTTTTCCTTCGTTGTGAAGAAGCCCGTGCATTCCATCACGACGTCGACGCCGAGCTCTCCCCACGGCAATTCGGCCGGGTTGCGGTTCGCAAGCACGCGAATCTTGTCGCCGTTGACGATCATATTATCGCCCTCGACCGACACTTCGCCGGGGAATGGGCCGTGCGCCGTGTCGTACTTCGTCAGATGGGCGTTCGTCTTCGCATCGCCGAGGTCGTTGATTGCAACGATCTGCAGATCGTGCTTCTTGCCGGCCTCGTAGAACGCACGCAGCGTGTTGCGGCCGATCCGGCCATACCCGTTAATTGCAACGCGTACCGTCATGTTGGTTCTCCTGAAATTGGGGCTAAAAAAAGCTCTCGTACCGCCCGCGTCCCGGCTGGTCACGGCACGAAGGCGCTTACGCCCGTGACGCGGCCGGGAAGCCGTATTGCGTCTTCCTGTGAGTCTATCGCGACTCGAGCGCGGTTTTGGCCGCTGCGACGACGTGCTCCACGGTAAAGCCGAAATGCTTGAACAGCACGCTGGCCGGAGCGGACTCGCCGAACGTATCGATGCCGACCACGCCACCCTCGAGGCCGACGTACTTACGCCAAAAATCGGTCACGCCCGCTTCGATGGCGACGCGGCGCACACCCTTGGGCAGCACGCGCTCGCGGTACTCCGCGTCCTGGCGGTCATAGACGGTCGTCGACGGCATCGAGACGACGCGCGCCGCGATCCCTTGCTGCGCGAGCGGCTCGACGGCAGCCAGCGCCAGTTCGACCTCCGAGCCCGTGGCGATCAGGATGACCTTGCGGGCGACGATTTCGTCGTTCCAGTCGCGCAGCACGTAGCCGCCCTTCGCGATGTTTGCGATTTGTGCTTCGCTGCGCGCCGAGAACGCCAAATTTTGGCGGCTGAAGATCAGGCACGACGGGCCGTGATGCTCGACAGCCTCGGTCCAAGCGACAGCCGTTTCGACGGTATCGGCCGGACGCCAGACATGCAGGTTCGGGATCAAGCGCAAGCTCGACACGTGCTCGATCGACTGGTGCGTCGGGCCGTCTTCGCCGAGGCCGATCGAATCGTGCGTGTACACGAAAATGGACGGCGACTTCATCAGCGCGGCGACGCGCAGCGCGTTGCGGCTGTAATCGGAGAACGTGAGAAACGTGCCGCCGAATGCCTTGTAGCCGCCGTGCAGCGCCATGCCGTTGATCACGGCGCTCATGCCGAATTCACGCACGCCGTAGTTGATGTGGTTGCCCCACTCGATACCGTTCGCGCCCGCGCGAACCGGCTTACTGGCCTTCCAATTCGTGAGGTTCGAGCCCGTCAAATCGGCCGAGCCGCCGAGCAATTCGGGCAGCACCGCCGCGAGGCCCTCGATCGCCTGCTGCGACGCCTTGCGCGTAGCGACTGTCTCGGCACGCTCGTTCGCACCGGCGATGATGGCTTGAGCCTTTGCGGCCCAATCGGCCGGCAGCTTGCCCGCCGCACGCCGCTCGAACTCGGCGGCTTCATGCGGATGCTTCGCGCGGTACTGCTCGAACGCATTGTTCCACTGCGCTTCCCGCTGTGCACCGGCTTCTTTCGCATCCCACGCCACATAGACTTCCTGGGGAATCACGAACGGCTCCCACGACCAGCCGATCGCCGCGCGCGTAGCCGCGATTTCCTGTCCGCCGAGGGGCGAGCCGTGTGCGTCGTGGCCACCCGCCTTGGTGGGCGCGCCCTTGCCGATGACGGTCTTACAGCAGATCAGCGTGGGCTTGTCCGAGCGCTTCGCACTCGCGATCGCCGCATCGACTGCCTGCACGTCATGCCCGTCGACGCCCCGCACCACGTTCCAGCCGTAGGCTTCGAAACGCTTCGGGGTATCGTCGGCGAACCAGTACTCGACATGGCCGTCGATCGAGATACCGTTGTCGTCGTACAGCGCGATCAGTTTGTTCAGCTTGAGCGTGCCCGCCAGCGAGCAGGCTTCGTGCGAAATGCCTTCCATCAAGCAGCCGTCGCCGAGGAACACGTACGTGTGGTGATCGACGATCTTCGCTTCGGCCTTGTTGAACTCAGCCGCAAGCAGCGCCTCGGCCAACGCCATGCCGACAGCATTGGCCAGACCTTGGCCGAGCGGGCCCGTCGTGGTTTCCACACCCGGCGTGATGCCGTACTCCGGGTGGCCTGGGGTTTTCGAATGCAGTTGGCGGAAATTCTTGAGTTCGGCGAGCGGCAGGTCATAGCCCGTCAGATGCAGCACCGAGTACAGCAGCATCGAGCCATGGCCGTTCGACAGCACGAAACGATCGCGGTCGGCCCAGTGCGGATTCGCTGGGTTGTGCTTGAGATGGCGAGACCACAGCGCAACGGCGATTTCGGCCATGCCCATGGGCATGCCGGGGTGGCCTGAGTTCGCTTGTTGCACGGCATCCATCGCGAGCGCGCGGATCGCGTTCGCCATGAGAGCGGTGGGAGCGGTAGACGAGGTCGTCATGTCGAGTCCGGAGAACGAGTCGAGAAAGCGTGCGCGCGGTGCACCGTTGCTCGTATGAACCGCCGCCCACGCGGGAGGGCGCACGCGCCGCGGCGTGAAGCGGAAAAGAGCGAACGGACGGGGCTGCAAAGCATGCCATTCTAACAGATGGCGCCCACCCCCTCGCCGAGTCGCACGGGGTCAGAGCGCACGCGATCGCTGCTCGCCGGCTCTATAATTCGGTCATTACGACCGCTCGCGAGCCGGTGTCCAACCGTGTTCCCCACCCTCCCCGCGCCCCTTCTCTTTCATCCCGCGCCTGGCGCTGTGTACGGCTTTCCGGGTGCGCGCCGCGTTGCACGGGTCGATTCCCCGCATCAGCGCATCGAGGTGTGGGATACGCCGCAGCTCGGCGTGCTTTTTACGCTCGACGGCCGCCCCATGACCGCCGTCGGCGACGAATTCGTCTACCACGAATGCATGGTCCATCCCGCTGCGCTTGCGCACCCTCAGCCGCGCAAGGCACTGGTGCTGGGCGGCGGCGACGGCGGGGCGGCGCGGCAACTGCTTGCGCATCCGAGCATGGAGCGGATCGTCGTGGCCGAGCTGGACGAGGCCGTCGTTCGCATGGCGCGCGAGCATTTGATCGACGTGCATCGAGGCGCGCTCGAGGATCCGCGCGTGCGGGTGGTCATCGGCGATGCCGCGCAGTTCGTCGGCGCGACGGCCGAGCGCTTCGATCTCGTCGTGTTCGATCTCACGCCGCCCGATTCGCCGGCCGCCGCGCTTTATACGCCCGCCTTCTACTCGCGCCTGAAGGCGGTACTGGCGTCCCGCGCAATGGTCTCGATGCATTTGGGCGCCGCGCAATTTCACCTCGAGCGGGCGGCCGCGCTGGTGCGCGGCCTTCGACAATGCTTCGTCAAGGTCGACGTCATGTCGGCGTTCGTGCCGCTTTACGGTTCGCTATGGCTGATGGCGCTCGCAAGCGATACGCTCGACGCCGCCTCGCTGTTCAAGCACGACATCGAAGAGCGGCTCGCGGCGCGCGGCATCGACGCCTTGCGCTACTATGACGCCGCGCTGCATCCCGCGCTGTTCGCGCTGCCGCGCAGTGTGCGTGCGCAACTGCCGTAGCCGGCCTGCGACTTCTGATCCATGCGGCGTTGCCGGGGCCTCCTGCGGCGCCGCCCCTCGCGCGCGGTTTCCAACGCAACGCATACCGATATTCCAACACCGCTTTATGCCTCGTTTTTTTGTCGACTCCGCCTTCGAACCCGGTGCCGTCGTTGCGCTGCCCGATGACGTCGCCCGCCACCTGCAAGTGCTGCGTCTGCAGACGGGCGGCGCGCTGACGCTGTTCAATGGTCGAGGCGGGCAGTACGCGGCCCGCCTCATCGAGATCGCGCGCCGCAGCGCGCTTGCCGAGATCGGTGCGTTCGAGGCGGTCGAGACCGAGCCGCCGTATCGGATCGCGCTCGCGCAGGGCATTGCCGGCGGCGACAAAATGGATTGGCTCGTTGAAAAAGCGGTCGAACTCGGCGCGGCACGAATCGCGCCACTCGTCACGGCGCGCAGCGTGGTACGCCTATCGGCAGAGCGTGCAACCCGCCGCCACGCTCACTGGCAAGGGATCGTTCGGGCCGCTTGCGAACAATGCGGCCGCAATCGGATACCTGAAATAGACCCCGCCCGCGACCTATCGAAGTGGCTAGAGGCGCTGCCCGCATCGCGCGAACCCAGCGCGCTGCGGCTCATGCTCTCGCCGCGCGGCAGCGTCGCGTTCGATACGCTGCCGAGCACGCCACCCACCGGAGAGGTCACGCTTCTCGTCGGGCCAGAAGGGGGGCTATCGCCCGAGGAAGAGGACGCTGCCGCGACATACGGTTTTTCCCCGCTTTCGCTGGGACCGCGGGTGCTGCGCACGGAGACGGCCGGCATGGCCGTGCTGGCCGCGCTCGCGGCGCGTTGGGGCGGCTGGTAATCGGAATCGGCATAGGGGGAAGCCAACGGGCTTCGCCCCTGCCACGCCACCCGGCATGCGGGTCCGCACCGGGCGGCTCGAGAAGTTGAGGTTAGCAGAGACGGGGTACCCCGAGGCCATCGAAGTAGGCAATGGTCAGCACTCGATTCAGAGCCTGGCCGCTGTTGCGCCACCAGCAGCGGCTGTTTGCCGCCACCTGGCGGGCAGCCTCAGCGCTGGCCCCGAGCGCGCGCAGTTCGCGATAGATGGTCGTGCCGCGTTTCCAGTGCTTAAGTTGAAGTGCCCGCAACCGATGGCGCAACCACTCGTCCAGCTCCCGCCAGACCCGAGGCGTTTGCGCCAATCGGAAGTAGCCTTTCCAACCCCGCAGATAGATCCGCAGCCGTTCCACCGTCTGCGCTAGACTGCGCCCGCTTAAGCGCCTGCGGTAGGTTCTCTCGCGTCAGCGCTGCATGCAGCAGCGCTGACCCTGTGGTCTTCGTTTCATGCCGCGAGCCGCAGGCTTCGTCGCTCACGGCTTCTCGCGCAGCTTCACCGCGCGCCGCCACCGTTCGCCCCGCTTGCGCGGGCATCTGACGCCTGGCCTGTTGCGTCGACATGTCGTTGAACACTCCTTCTCGTTCAGCCCTTCACCACTAGCTTCGGCTTCATCGGCCTGTCCTGTGGCTACTATGGCCTCTGCTGAGTCCTCGCTCCGGCTCGACACCGTCGCCCTTTCAGGCGTTAGGCGAGGGTTCCCCAGGTAAGAACGCATTCCTTCATCGCACAACCGCCGCATTTACGCCACTTCGCCTTGGTCACAAGAGCTTCGCGGCTGTTTGCCCGCTCGCCCTGCTCGGCAGCGCCTTCTATGCGGTTCTTGTCCATCGGCTCGCGATTTACGCTCCACGCTTCCTTCCCACACTCGCTCGCCCTCGTGCAGTTGCGCTTCACTTCATTCACTGTGACCAGCTTATCGCGGGACTTGCACCCGCAGGAATGCGCCCATGCCGGGCGCACAAACGCGAAGGCCCGCGCACGGGCGGGCCCTGGGTAATGGGGCGGCTAATGGGCAGGTAATGGGCGGATATGGCCCCAGCACCCATCCAACCTCAAGCGAAGGAATAGAACACGCGGAACGCGACTTTGCGCTCGGCCCAGAATTCCGCCGCCTCGCGGAAGACATCGAGCAGCGTCTCACGGCCTTCCTTGTCGAATTTCTGCGCGATCGGCAGCCCTTCGAGAACAATGACGAATCCCGGCTGCGAGCCGGCCTTCTGTACGAGATCGGTCAGGCAGTCATAGAGCGCGTCGTAGTTCTTGCCGAAGTGCTTCGGGAACAAGAACGAGGTGGCGATCGTTTCCAACACTTCCTGCTTCGATGCCGCCTGACCGCAATAGGCATAAAGGAAATGCTGCTCGAGCCGTTGGGCCTCGTCGGCGAGATCCTGCACGCGGAACGCCCGGATCGACTGGACGATGTTCGGTCTCACGGTCGCGAAAAGGCTCATAGGCTCCTCGCTCGGAGAATGCCGGGATGCCGCGTCCGCGTCGCTCGGCAGGCTCTGGCCGCGCTCGCCCGCGCGCATCTGCATAACGCGCTGAAAAAGATTGCCGTCGCCGGCCGCGAACAGATCCGTCGCGACTGCGGCGTCGTGCCCGTAGACGTTGTCGCTCATGCCGTTCATCCCGATGTCATTCAACAATGCGTTTAAAACTGGTGTAGTGGTCGTCTGAGTAAAAGCAGTTGTCGATCCGTCTCGCAGGGCCGCCGCAAACGATGCGGCGCGCGCCGCGGTTTCTCGCTCGCGGCGTGGGGACCGTGTACTCATGGTAGTAACCGCGCCGATGCGGCGGTAGCAATCGCTCGAAATTACCGAATACGACGCCGTCCTTTGCGTACGGATAAGGACCGCCGGCCGCGATCGTCTTCAAGGTCGTGGCCGCCTCGGGCGGCAACTGCGCTTGCTCGATCGTGCCCGACACACCTACCGACGCCTGCGGCGCTTGACGCGCCATGGCAACGGGTGCGCCCGACAGTCCAACACCTGTCCAGCCGGCTGCGCTCACCAACGCCGCGAGCGCGCCGTGACGAAGCCATTTACCCGCTCGTTCGCGTGTTCCCGCGCGTGTCATCGGCCAGGAGTCCTGCTGCTCGATCAGAAATGAACGACCACGAAAAGCGTAAGGGTATCGCTAACGGCACCCGGACGCAATCTTTGTCTGGAAAATGAAAGGCTTAGAGTGAATTCGCGGGCTTGCCGATCGTCCTATTTATCTTCGATACGATCATTTTTATCTTGTTCAAGATAAGATGGCTTCGACGGTACCGATGCGGCGGGTCTTTGCCTCCTCGCCGCGGTTTGTAATCGGCAACCGTCGTTTCACGCATTTGGGGCGGTAGCCTCTCTTTTCGCCCCCGGCGTGCCCGCAATGGGCACGCCGCTTTTTCTTCCGCCTTATCTTCTTTCCAAGCCGCCGGGGGAGGCGGCGAGTGCGTTAGCGCGAGACCGCGCTCACGTCGGCCACGAGCAACGCCGTCATGTTGACGATGCGGCGCACCGTCGCAGATTCCGTCAGCACGTGCACGGGCTGGGCGGCGCCCAGCAGGATCGGTCCGATCGCGATATTGTTGCCCGCCGCCGTTTTGAGCAAGTTGTACGCGATATTCGCGGCATCGATATTCGGCAGCACGAGCAGGTTCGCTTCGCCCTCGAGCGTCGACTCGGGCAGTACCTCACGCCGCAGCGCAGGATCGAGCGCGACGTCCCCATGCATTTCGCCATCCACTTGCAGGCCGGGCGCACGTTGCCTCAGGATCTCGAGCGTATCGCGCATCTTTTGCGCCGATGGGGCGTTGCTCGTCCCGAAATTGGAGTGCGAGAGCAGCGCAACCTTCGGCTCGATGCCGAAGCGGCGCACCTCTTCGGCCGCCATGATCGTGATCTCCGCGAGCTCCGCCGGCGTGGGATCCACGTTCACATGCGTATCGACAAGGAATATCTGGCGGCCGGGCAGCACAAGACCGTTCATCGCCCCGAACACGGTGCAGCCTTCCCGCTTGCCGATCACTTGATTGATGAAGTGCAGATGGCGGTGCGTCGTCGAGATCGTGCCGCAAATCATGCCGTCGGCCTCGCCCTTCTTGACGAGCATCGAGCCGATCAGCGTGGTGCGGCGGCGCATCTCGACTCGAGCCAATTGCTGGCTAATGCCTTTACGCGCCATCAGGTGGTAATACTCTTGCCAGAATTCGCGATAGCGCTCGTCGTGTTCCGTATTGACCACCGTGTAATCGACGCCGGGCGTCAGTCGCAAGCCGTAGCGTTCGATCCGGTGTTCGATGACCGCTGGCCGGCCGATGAGGATCGGCGTCGCGATTTTTTCGTCGACCGCAATCTGCACGGCGCGCAGCACGCGTTCTTCCTCGCCTTCCGCGAAAACGATGCGCTTCTTGCCGGCGTCGACGCTGCGCGCCTGCTGGAAGATCGGCTTCATCGTCGTGCCGCTGTGATAGACGAACTGCTGCAGGTGCTGTTTATAGGCCTCCATGTCCTCGATCGGCCGCGTTGCGACGCCCGAATCCATAGCGGCTTGCGCGACGGCCGGCGCGATCTTGACGATCAAGCGCGGATCGAACGGCTTCGGAATCAGGTACTCGGGCCCGAACGACAGATCTTGAATGCCGTACGCCGTCGCCACGATATCGCTCTGTTCCTGACGCGCGAGTTCGGCGATCGCGTTGACGGCGGCAATTTCCATTTCCCGCGTGACCGTGGTCGCGCCCGCATCGAGCGCACCACGGAAAATGAACGGGAAGCACAGGACGTTGTTGACTTGATTGGGGTAGTCGGTCCGCCCCGTCGCAAGGACTGCGTCGGGGCGCACTTCGAGCGCGAGCTCGGGCAGGATTTCCGGTGTCGGGTTGGCGAGAGCGAGAATGAGCGGCTTCGCGGCCATGCTCTTGACCATTTCGGGCTTAAGCACCCCACCCGCCGACAACCCGAGGAAAATGTCGGCGCCCTCCATGACCTCGGCCAGCGTCCGCGCAGGCGTTTCGCGCGCAAAACGCTCTTTGTCCGGGTCCATCAGTTCCGTACGGCCCCGATAGACGACACCGGCCAAATCGGTCACGAGAATGTTCTCGAGCGGCAGGCCGAGATCGACGAGCAAATCCAGACAAGCGAGCGAGGCGGCGCCCGCGCCCGAGGCGACGAGCTTGACCTTCGAAATCTCCTTGCCGACCACTTTCAAGCCGTTCGTCACGGCGGCCGCGACGACGATAGCGGTACCGTGCTGATCGTCGTGGAAGACCGGAATCTTCATCCGCTTGCGGCATTCGCGCTCGACGATGAAGCAGTCCGGCGCCTTGATGTCTTCAAGGTTGATCCCGCCGAACGTCGGTTCGAGCGCGGCGATCACATCGACGAGCTTATGCGGATCCGACTCGTTGAGCTCGATGTCGAATACGTCGATGCCGGCGAACTTCTTGAACAGCACCGCCTTACCTTCCATGACAGGCTTCGATGCCAGCGGACCGATATTGCCGAGCCCGAGGACGGCCGTGCCATTCGTGACCACGCCCACCAAATTGCTGCGGGCCGTGAAGCGCGCGGCGTTGAGCGGATTTTCGACGATCTCCTCGCAGGCAAAAGCGACTCCCGGCGAATACGCCAGCGCGAGATCGCGCTGGTTGATCATCTGCTTCGTCGGCGCGATGGCAATCTTGCCGGGCGAAGGGAATTCGTGATAATCGAGCGCGGCTTCGCGCAGCTTCGCCTTGGCGGCAGCGGAGTTCGTAGACATGAGGTTCGAAAGTCCAGACGTGTTACGCGGATTAGAATGACTGTTCGACGGCATTGTAGCGCCAATCGCCCCCCGTCCCGCCGGCCTTGTCCGTCCGACCGGGGCGCGCGCGCCCGTACGAGCGTCGCGCATCGTAACGCTCGCTCGCCCCGCTCACCTTGATTGCAACTGACCCATGGCCCTTTCCGAGTTCTCGCTGATCGAGCGCTTCTTCGCCGAGCGCGCACGCCGCGGCCCGCGACGCGCCGTGCTCGGCATCGGTGACGATTGCGCGTTGATCGCGCCCGAACCGGGACAATTGCTCGCCGTTTCCACGGATATGCTCGTCGAAGGCCGGCACTTCCTGCCCGACGTCGATCCGCAATCGCTCGGCCACAAAACGCTCGCCGTCAATCTGTCGGATCTCGCGGCGATGGGCGCGAAGCCCCGCGCTTTCACGCTCGCGCTTGCCCTGCAAACGCCGCAGGAGACCTGGCTCGAGGCATTCGCCGAAGGCCTGTTCGCGCTCGCCGAACGGTTCGATTGCGCACTCGTGGGCGGCGATACCACTCGCGGGCCGTTGAATCTGTGCGTGACCGTCTTCGGCGATGTTCCGGCGCAGGCGGCCCTGCGCCGCGACGGCGCGCGCGACGGCGACGATGTCTGGGTGTCGGGCACGCTGGGCGATGCCCGCGCGGGGCTCGGCGTGCTGCGCGGCGAATGGGCGGCAAGCCTATTCGATTCACACGAACTCGACTGCCTGCGTCGCCGACTCGATCGGCCCGAGCCGCGCATCGCGCTCGGGCTGGCACTGCGCGGGATCGCGCAGTGCGCGCTGGACGTCTCCGACGGACTGGCCGGCGACCTGCGACATATTCTCGAGCGCTCGCGTGTGCGCGCCTTGATCGACGTGGACGCCATACCGCGCTCGAAGGCCGTGAGCAAGTTGCCGCTCGATGCGCAGCGGCAATGCGTGCTCGCGGGCGGCGACGACTACGAACTCGTCTTCACGGCCCCGCCGAACGCGCGCGACGCGATTATCGATGCAGGCGCACGCGCCGAGGTCGCCGTCACGCGCATCGGTACAATAAGCGCCCTTCGTCATGCGACGGACGAGCCGGCCATTGCCTGGCACGATGCCTCGCATGCGCCCCTTTCCTTGACGCTGCACGGCTTCGACCATTTCGATGCAAACCGACCCGACTGATTCGACGCTCCCCGACAGCCCTCAGCCCGCCCGGCCTTCCTTGCCGGCATCGCCGCCCTCGCAGAAAAAGCGCCGCGTGAGCGCGCGCTTCATGCTCTCGCACCCGCTTCATCTCTTTTCGCTCGGCTTCGGCAGCGGACTCTCGCCGATCATGCCCGGGACCGTCGGCACGCTTTTCGCGTGGGCCTCGTTCGCCGTGCTCCATGCGCGCTTGACGGTGCTCGAGTGGACGGCGCTGATCGTCGTCGGTTTTATCGCGGGCATCTACGTGACGGGCTTCACCGCACGCAGACTAGGCACGGACGATCCTTCGCCCGTCGTCTGGGACGAGATCGTCGCATTCTGGCTCGTGCTGCTGTTCGTGACGCCAGAAACGTTCACCGGGCAGCTTTGGGCGTTCATCGTGTTTCGCTTCTTCGATATGGTCAAGCCACCGCCGATCCGCTACTTCGATCGCCACGTCAAAGGCGGCTTCGGCATCATGCTGGACGATCTCGTCGCCGCATTCTTTACGCTGCTCGTGATCGCGCTCTGGCGCTTGACCATTTAGCCCGCTGCTTATTCGACGTCCGTCCTTTTCGGCCTCCGCCCGTCAAGCCGAGGCCATCCGAACCGAAATTGCGAGAGCCCCGCGATGTCCACCGATTCCGTCGTCCACCAACTCGCCGTGCGCGCCGGCAACAAGCTGCGCGAGACGCACCTCATGCTCGCGACCGCGGAGTCGTGCACAGGCGGCATGGTCGCCACCGCCATGACCGATATCTCGGGCAGCAGCGGATGGTTCGAGCGCGGTTTCGTCACGTACTCGAACCAGGCAAAAACGGAGATGATCGGTGTGCCGGCCGATCTCATCGATAAGCATGGTGCCGTCAGCGAGCAGGTTGCGCGCGCAATGGCCGAAGGCGCGCTACGCAACAGCCGCGCACAGGTATCGCTTGCGATCACCGGCGTGGCAGGCCCCGGCGGCGGGACAGAGACGAAACCCGTCGGCATGGTCTGCTTCGCGTGGAGCAATCGGCTAGAAACATCAGCCGAAACGGTTCTCTTCAAGGGCGACCGCGAGCAGATCCGCGTGCAGGCCGCCGCGCACGCGCTGCGCGGCCTGCTCAAGCATTTCGACGATAACGAGCGATAACGAACGGTAGCGAACGGACGCGGGAGCGGCCGAGCCCCATCAGCGGGATCAGCGATAGGCGTTGATCTTGTCGCGCGTCTCGAGCGCGGCCCGCGCCGCGGCTTGCGCGAAGTTCTCGTCCCGGCCCGCGTAGAGGATGGCACGCGAGGAGTTGATCATCATTCCGGCTCCCGTCTTCGTAAGCCCGGCGTGCACCGTTGCTTCCACATCGCCCCCTTGAGCGCCGATGCCGGGAATGAGCAGCGGCATATCGCCCACGATCCCGCGCACGATTTCGATCTCCCTCGGAAACGTCGCCCCGACGACGAGTCCGAGTTGCCCGCTCGCGTTCCACTTCTCGGCGGCGAGCGATGCGACCGCCTGATAAAGCGGCCGGCCGCCGGTCTCCAGAAACTGCAGATCGGAGCCGCCGGCGTTCGAGGTACGGCACAGCACGATAACGCCCTTGCCTTCATGCGCAAGGTAAGGCTCGATCGAATCGAAGCCCATGTACGGATTAACCGTCACCGCGTCGGCCCTATAGCGTTCGAAGGCTTCCCGCGCATATTGCTCGGCGGTACTGCCGATATCGCCGCGCTTGGCATCGAGGATCACGGGCAGGCCCGGATGCGTGTGATGAATGTGGCCGATCAGCGCTTCGAGCTGATCCTCCGCGCGATGCGCGGCAAAATAGGCGATCTGCGGCTTGAATGCGCTGGCGAACGGCGCCGTCGCATCGACGATATCGCGGCAGAAATCAAAGATCTTGTCGGGGCGATTCGCAAGCGGGCCCGGAAAACGCGACGGTTCGGGATCGAGGCCGACGCACAAGAGCGAGCCGGTGCGCTGCCAAGCGTCGTTGAGCGAACGGACGAATGAGTAGGAGCTGGACATGACGAAGGCAGGTGCGTGCCGGTGGCCGAAAGGCCCGTATTCTACCCGCGCACGCGCGCTCGCCGATACGCTGTACGCGCAAGTGGACAGTCGCCCGCTAACGGCCGACGGGCTCGACCGTAAAGCGGAACTCACGCGCTAGCGTCTCGCCGGGCGCGAGCACCGTCATCCCATGCGCGTCGGCGCCGCCGGGCAGGTTGACCGCGTTGATCGGGTGATCGACGGGCTCGAAGCAGAAGAAATCGGCGCCGGGCGGCGTGTACAACACGTAATAGTCAACGTCGGCCTCGATCGTCAGCGACAACCGCTTGCGCGGCCAGACGACGGCCGCCCGGCCGCTCCACTGCGTGAAGGCGTGGTTCACGAGCGCATCGGGCAGCGGATAGGCCACGCCAAACGCCCAAGCCGCCGGCGCCGGCACATGGCGCACCGGCAGCCAATCGGGGCCCGCAAGCCATAACCCGCTCGCCGACGCGGCTAACCGCGTGTCGCTATCGCGCGACAGAAAAGGATGAAGCCCGAGCCCGAACGGCAACGGCTCGCGTCCGGCGTTCTCGACGGCAAGGGCCACCGTGAGCGTCGCCTCCTCCAGCGCATAGCTCAGGCGCGCGCGATAGGCGTGCGGCTTGGCCCGTTCGCGCTCGAGCGCGAGGGTGGCGTAGGTGTCGCCGCGCTCGACGACGCGCCAAGCCCGCAGCCAGCCATCGCCGTGAATCGGCAACGCCTCGGCCAGGCGATTGCGTGGCACGGCCAGCGAGCGCCCGTCGAATTCGAATCGCGCACCGCCGATGCGGTTCGAATAGGGCACGAGCGGATAGCACGCGAGCGCGTTCGGGTCCGTGTCGGCCTGCGCAAGCGCGCAGCCGCGGAAAATCGGCGTCGGCGCGCTACCGTCGCCATGCCAGTCGAATCGTGTCATACCGCCGCCGAGTGCCGGCGCAAGATCGATGCTCAACTGCGCGTTGGCAAGCGTGAGCACCGTACTGCGGCGCTCACCTGAAGTCGCGCGTGCGATCGCCGACGTGCCGGACCCCGAGCGATCCGGCTGCACGAGGTTCGTGCTTTGTACCTCGGAACGGGCACCGCGCGCGCCGGACGCGCGAGCACCTGCCGTCGGCATAGCTTCGGAATTGGCTGCGATCATGATCAGCTCCTTCGAGAGGCTCCCCTCCGGCTCGACGCCGGCGTGGGCAGGGTCGGAAGGCGTATCTTTTGCCGCCTTTGACTCGGGCCGGTTCTTTCGGTTTAACGGAATCGGCCTCGGGTTTACCGCCACTGCCCGCGAAACAGCGGCTCCGCCAGTCCGCGCCGCCCGCTCGACGCGATGAAAATGCCCCCCGCGCCCTGCTCCTCGGCAAGCGTCGCGGCATCGAGCTCCTCGCGCGCGGTCGTAATGTAGAGCGTGGACAGATGCGGGCCGCCCAGCGCGACGCAGCTAGGCTGGCTCGTCGGCACGCCCACGCGGTCGGTTTCGTGGCCGTCGGGCCCGTAACGCACGACGCGGCTGCCACCCCACTGCGCGTTCCAAAGTCCACCCTGCGCATCGACGGTCGAGCCGTCCGGTCCGCCGTTCGGATCGGTGAGCCGCGCGAAGACGCGCACGTTGCCCACCGTGCCATCGGCGCCGTAATCGCAAGCGAGAATCTCGCGCATCGGCGTATCGCAGAAATACATCGTCGCGCCGTTCGGGCTGAACGCGATGCTATTCGCGATTGCCGGCGACGGCAGCGGCAGCCGCTCGAGCGCGAGGTCGTGACCGAGCCGATAAAAGCCGCCGATCGGCCGCAAATCGGCGGCTTCGTGCTTGGTGCCGAAGACAAAGCGCCCCTGCCGGTCGCAGCGTCCATCGTTCAAGCGCGTGTCGAGCCCCGGCTCGACCTCGACGATGCGGCGCATCTCGCGCGTCGTCAAATCGAAAAACGCCAAATGCGTGGCTAGGCCGAGCAGCAATGCATGCGGATCCTCGCATAGCGCGAAAGTCGCGAGCCGCTCGGGCATCGCCCAGCTCGTGCGCTCGCCGGTGCTCGGATCGTAGCGATGCAAGCGTGCACCCTCGATGTCCGTCCAATAAAAGCGCCCCGTCCGCGCGCACCACGTCGCGCCCTCGCCGAGCGCGCACCGCGCACGCACGGCGAGCGTCGCCCGAGTACTCTCAGCCCTCATACCCATCCCCCATCGACGATGAAATCCTGTGCCGTGATCATGCGGCTGTCGTCGGCCGCGAGAAACAGTGCCATGCGCGCCAAGTCCTCCGGCATCAATTCACCGTCGAGACACTGGCCTTCCTTCAAGGCGCGCTTACCGGCCTCGTCGAGCCAAAGGCGGCGCTGCTTTTCGGTCAGCACCCAGCCGGGCACGAGCGAATTCACGCGAATGCCGAACGGCCCGAGATCGCGCGCGAGCGCGCGCGTAAGCCCCTGGATCGCCGCTTTGGCCGTCAGATAGACCGGCATGCCGCCCTGCTTGAGCATCCAGCTGATCGAACCCAGGTTGATGATCGAGCCGCCGCCCGCGCGTTTCATATCCTCGACGACGGCCTGTGCGGCGAAAAACTGATGCCGCAGGTTGACTGCGATGCCGCTGTCGAACGAATCCGGCGTCACGTCGGCGAGCGCGTGGCGCACGTCGTTCGCCGCGTTGTTAACGAGCGCGGCGATCGGTCCGAACGCACTTTGCGCATCGGCGATCGCACTGCGCAGCGCGTCGATGTCGGTTACGTCGCAGGCCAGAAACAGCGGCTTTTCACGTGCATCGCCGAGGGCATCGGCAAGGGCTTCGCCGGCGCTCGCATCGATGTCGCAGAACGCGACACGAGCGCCTTGAACGGCAAAGTGCTCGACGAACGACGCGCCGATGCCGGTCGCGCCGCCCGTGATGAACACCGTCCGGGCGGACAAGCTGGGGTAGCGCGCGTAAGGGCCAAGCTGCGGGTGATCGGGAAGTGCCATCGTAAACATCTCCGTAAGAACCGAGCGTCCGCGTGGACGCCTTCGCTCAATCGCGTGCGCCGCGGTTCTTGAGCTGATCGAGCAGCACAGCCGCGAGCAGGATAGCGCCGCGAACGAGGTATTGATAGAACGCGTCGATATTCATCAGATTCATGACGTTCTCGACGGTGCCCATGATGAGCACCCCGATCACGACGCCCGAAATCGTCGCGCGGCCGCCGAGCAGCGAGACGCCGCCCAGCACGCACGCCGAGATGACGTTGAGCTCGAAACCTTCGGCCGCGTTCGGCTGGCCCGACGTGATGCGCGACGCAAGAATCACACCGGCGAGCGCCGTCACCGCACCCTGCACGAGAAAGATGACGACGCGCGTGCGCTCGACGTTGATGCCGGCGAGGCGCGACGCCTCGGGGTTGCCCCCGATCGCGAGCGTATTGCGGCCGTAGACCGTCTGATTCAACAGCACGCCGAAGCCGATAAAGCAAATGAGCGTGACCCAGATCGGCAGCGACACGCCGAACATCGTGAGGCCTCCCATCGCGATAAACGTATCCGAGGACACGCCCACGGCTTGCCCGTGCGACACGATGAAGCCGAGGCCGCGCACGATTTCCATCGTCGCGAGCGTCGTGATCAGCGCGTTGATCCGCAGATAGGCGATGACCGCCCCATTGACCCAGCCGATAACGGAGCCGGCTGCCACGGCAGCTACGATCGCGAGGAAGGTGTTGTTCGTCGCGTTCAGGACCATGGCGCACAGCACGCCGGCGAATGCGACGATCGAGCCGACCGACAAATCGAAATCGCGCGAAGCGAGACAGAACATCATCGTGCAGGCGACCATGCCGATCTGCGAGATCGACAGCGCAAGGCCGAGCATGTTCTCGATCGAGAAGAAGTGATCGACCGTCAGCGACGTCGTCACGAACATGATCGCGAAAATGAGGATGAGGCTGTATTCGGTGACTTGCTGCCACCACTTCTGCCGATCGTTCGGCTGCGGGATCAACGCTTCGGCCGCGCGCTTCGCGCCGGCTTCTGCGAGGTTTTCTCTTGCTTGCATGTCTTGACTCCTTCACCGTCGTTCGCGACGGGTTTCGTTGCATCCGTTTCTTTTTTCCGCTACCGCGCAATGTGCTGCAGCGAACGCGGCGGGCATGCGGCGTCAAAGCGCTCGCTCGCCCGCGGGCGAGCGTCGACGCTCAGGCCGCTTCGCGCGCCGCGCTCGTGCGCGAGCCTTGCGGCAGCGCGAGTTCGAGCAGCGCCGGCTCGCTGGCCTTTTCGCGCGGCAGCTCCCCTGCGATACGCCCTTCGCGCATGACGACAATGCGATCGGAAACGCCAAGCACTTCGGGCAGCTCCGAGGACACCATCACCACCGCACAGCCTCGCTCGGCAAGCTCATAGATCACGTTATAGATCTCATGTTTTGCACCGACGTCGATGCCGCGCGTCGGTTCGTCAAGAATGATGATTTTGAGACCGGGCTCGGCGAGCCAGCGCGACAAGATGACCTTTTGCTGATTGCCGCCCGAGAGCAGGCGGATCTTTTGCCGCCGGTTCGGCGTCTTGATCTTGAGCAGCTTGATGAACCGCTCGGCCGTCTCGTTCTCTTTTGCGCGATTGAGGAACAGGCCTGCGCGCAGATAGTGCCGGCGGCAACTGATGTTGACGTTCTCCGCGACCGAGGCCATCGCCACGATGCCCTCCTCCTTGCGGTCTTCCGGACACAGCACCATGCCGCTGCGAATCGCGTGTCCGGGACTCTTCACGTCGACTTCCGCGCCGTCGAGCGTAAGGCGGCCGCCGCGCCGTTTTTCAGCGCCGTAGACGAGCCGCATGAGTTCGCTGCGCCCGGCGCCGACGAGCCCGAAGAAGCCGACGATCTCACCTGCGCGCACGTTAAAGCTCGTGGGCGCCGACAAGCCGTGGCCTTCGACCCCATCGACAGCGAGCCGCACGTTGCCGAGCGCGCGCGGCCGGTAGCCGTAGATATCGGCGATCTCGCGCCCCACCATTTCGGCGACGAGCGTTTCACGCTTGACCTCGGCGAGCGAACGATGCGATGCGATCTTGCGGCCGTCGCGAAAGATCGTGCAGGCATCGCAAAGCTCGTAGATCTCATCCATCCGGTGCGAGATGTAGATGAGCGCGCGGCCGTCGGCCCGCAGCCCGCGCACGAGTTTGAACAAGACTTCCGTCTCGCGGTGCGAGAGCGAACTCGTCGGCTCATCGAGCGCGATCACGCGCGCGTTGCGCAGCAGTGCCTTGCAGATCTCGACCATCTGCCGTTGCGCGATCGATAGCCGCCCGAGCTTCGCGTTCGGGTCGAGATCGACCCCCATTTGCGCAAGCCGCTCCCGCACGAAGCGTTTGCCCTCGCGCTTATTCACCCAGCCGAGCGCATTGGGCAGACGGCCGAGCAACAGGTTTTCGGTCACCGTCAGATCGGGAACGTACTGTAATTCTTGGTGGATCACCGCGACGCCGGCCGCGATCGACGCCGCCGCGCTCGGAAAGCGTACTTCCTGGCCGTCCATCATGATGACGCCCGAATCCGGCTGGTACTCGCCGCCGAGAATCTTGAGCAGCGTCGACTTGCCCGCGCCGTTCTCGCCCATGAGCCCGTGCACCTGCCCGGCCTCGACTTCGAACGACACGCCGTCGAGCGCGCGCACGCCCGGAAAGACCTTGCCGATATTGTCAAATCGCAACGTTGCTGACATCTCACATGTCCTCGTACTGAAGGGTCGTCCGAGCGGACGCGCACGCTATCGTGCGGCCGCTCGGAAAGCTGCATCTATGACTTAGTTGGCAGCGAGACCCATCTCTTCACGCACCTTCGCCACGTTGTCGCGCGTCGCGAGCATGCCTGTCGTCAGCGTAAGCTTCGGCGGTTCCTTGCCTTGCGTGATCCAGGCGTACATCAGCTGCGACGTTTCTTCGCCATGGCGCTTCGGGCTGATGATGACCGTACCGAAGAAGCCCGTCGGATTCGGCTTCTTGAATTCGTTCAGTGCCGAATCCGAGCCGCCGATGCCGATGCCGATCATGTTGTCGGCCTTGAAGCCTCGCCCTTCGGCCGCGCGAACGGCACCGAGCACGGCTTCGTCGTTCAGGCCATACGCCACCCAGTGCTTGAACTGCGGGTTCTTGGTGATCGCGATGTTGGCCGCATTGAAGGCGTTCTCCGTGTCCGTCTTCGCTTGCGGAGCCGCGATGATGTTCGCCTTCGGGAAACCCGAAGCGGCGAGCACGTCGGTCGCACCCTGCGTACGGTCGTGGGCCGTCGGAAGCTGCTCATAGGTCACGTCGATCGCACCGACCTCCTTCACGTCCCAGCCGCGCTTCTTGATCTCGTCCATGATGCCTTTGCCGACCTGCTGCCCGATGTTGTAGGCCGAGATGCCCATATGCGGCACGGCTTCGATCGGCTTGCCGCTGCCGTCGACCAGGCGGTCGTCGACCGTCATCATCTTAAGCTTGTCGGCTTTAGCCTTGGCAACGATGCCCGGCCCGAGCTTGACGTCGGGCGTGCAGATGATGAAGCCCTGCGCCTTTTGCGCGGCGAGGTTGTCGATCGCGCTCATGACCTTCTCGCCCGATTGCGCGCCAATCTTCACAAGCGTGAAGCCGTCCTTCTTCGCGGCCATTTCGGCGAATTTCCATTCGTCTTGGAACCACGGTTCTTCAGGCTGCTTCACGAGAAAGCCGATCTTGACTGGGTCCGCGGCCTGCGCGGCGGGCACACCCGCCACCATCGAAGTCACCGCAGCGGCAGCCATCGTGAGGAAGATTCTTCGTTTCATGACATTTGTCTCCTGTCTGATTGAGCGTTCGTTTGGCCGCGTTATCTATGCTATGTCGGACCACGCACGCGGCCAGTGCGCCTTCCGCTTCGAACATCGCTGCGCGGGGCTACCGCACAGCAATCACAACAATCTTTGGTCTTGGGTATCAGTCGTGATACAGGGCCGAGCGCCCGCCGTCGACGGTGAGGCACGTCGCGTTGATGAAGGGCGCCTCATCGGACGCGAGAAACACCGCGGTCATCGCGATCTCCTCCGGCCGTGCGATGCGCTTCATCGGCTGCAATGCCAGCGTCGCTTCACGCGCGCCCGCGGGGTCGGGCTGAGCGTTCCACCAGTCGTGCGTGAGCTGCGTTTCCACGTACCCCGGCGCAATCGCGTTCACGCGCACCTGCTTTGCCGCGTACTCGATGCCGAGCGCACGCGTGAGCCCGAGCACACCGTGCTTGGCGACGGGATACGGGAAGCAGCCCGGAATGATTTGGAATGCATGCGTCGATGCGATGTTGACGATGCAGCCCCGCCCGCGCTCGACCATGCTCGGCAGCACCGCCTTGCAGCCGTTCCACACACCGTCGAGATCGACGGCGAAGCAGCGCCGCCAATCGTCGTCGGTCATCGTGAGCGGATCGCAAAATACGTTGATGCCGGCGTTGTTGACGAGCACGTCGATAGGGCCGAATGCTTGCTCAGCGGCATCTCGTGCGGCGCAGACAGACGCGCTCTGCGTGACGTCCGTGCGCACTGCCAGCACGCGTGCGCCCGGCGTCGCGGCTTCGATCTGCTCGGCCACGCGCCGAGCGGCATCGAGATCGAGTTCGGCCAGCAGCAGCGCCGCGCCTTCGCGTGCGAACGCGTGCGCGATCGCCTCGCCGATCCCGCGGCCGGCGCCCGTCACGAGCGCGACCTTGCCTGCGAGCCGATTCATTTCGCGGCACCCGCTTTCACTTTCTGCCAGGCCGCGACGAACGCTTGCGCGCGCTCGGCGGTCACCGATGCTGGCTGGCCGGCGCGATAAAGCGCCGAGCCTAGGCCAAAGCCGTTGGCACCCGCGGCGACTTGGGGCGCCATGTTCTCCGGCGTCACGCCGCCGACGGGCACGAGCGGCACACGCTTAGCGATCACCGCACGCCACGCTTTGACGACGGCCGTGCCGAGCTGCTCGGCCGGGAACATCTTGAGCACATCGGCACCGCTCGCGAGCGCGGCGAATGCCTCGGTCGGCGTCGCCACGCCCGGCGCGCAGGCCATGCCGAGCTGCTTGGCCCGGCTAATGATTTCGGTGTCGCCATGCGGCATGACGATGAGCTCGCCGCCCGCATGCAAGACGTCTTCGACGAACGTTGGGCGCAGCACCGTCCCGGCGCCGACGAGCACCGCGTCAGGCAGCGCCTTGCGCAGTGCCGCGATGCTCGCGAGCGGATCGGGCGAATTGAGCGGCACTTCGACGATGCGAAAACCCGCCGCGTACAGCGCTTGGCCGTGCGCCACTACTTCGTCCGGCGTCACGCCGCGCAGGATCGCGATCAACGGGCACGTCTCGAATGCGGCGACGAACCGCGCGTGCGGATGGTACGGCTTGGGAAGATCGAATTCGGTTTGCATGGCGTGCGGACTCAAACTCATTGAAACGGATTGGGCTCGATAACGATGGGTCGAACGACTAAGGCGCTTCTCTCTCGCGGCGGTTTCACAGCCGCGGGCAGGTCAGTCCGCGGGCGCGATCGCCTCGCGCGCGACGAGCCCCGCCTGCGTGGCGATCCGCCAGAGCCCACGCTCAGCCGCAGCCTGTACGAGGCGCGCGCGCGCGCAACCGAACTCTGTCAGCGCCAGCCGATACCGCTCGCACAACGCGGCACTGCCGATCAGGCGAGGCGCTTCGCCCGCGAGCGCGGCACCGCGCGACTCGAGCAGCGCAGCCAGGCCGCACAATTCATGACCGATCAGAAGCCCCGACAAATAATCGGGCTGCTGGTCGGCCTGCAGCACACCGGTCAACCCCAGCGTGCGGGTACTGAAAATCGTCGCGAGCAAACCGGCCCGGTGCGCATGCTTCGCAACGGTCACGCCGCGCAGGAACGCTTGCGTATCGAGCTGCGGCGGTTCGACCATCGTGCGCCCCAGAATCGTGTGCTCGCGCAGGGCACCGTAGAGCTCGCCGGTCATGAACGTATGGAACGATTCGATGCGCTCGCCGCGAACGATCGCCCATTTCGCATGCGTGCCCGGTAAGCCCACCAGCGAAGGCGCCTCGCCGCCGATCGCCGCATTGGCTAGCGCGCCGACGATTTGCGTTTCCTCGCCGCGCATCACGTTCGGCAGCTCGCCGCGTTCGATCACGCCCGGCACGATATGGACGCACCCGCCGCGCGCCGTCGTCACACGCACGATGCCCGCGACGAGCGCCGACGCATCAGCGGGTGTTTCCACATAAGGAGCTTCGCGCCAGCCTTGCGCGCTGCCCACCATGCCCGCCGCGATCACAGGCAGGCTCGGCAGCGGTTCGAGCCACTCGCCGCACGCGGCTTCGAACGCGACGTCGAACCCGCCCGGCTGCGGCACGCGCATAATGCCGTCGGCCGACGCACGGGTAGCGAGAACGTTGCCCAGCGCATCGAACAGGTACGCGCGCATGGCGGTCGTGCCCCAGTCGAGCCCAATCAGTGCCGGCCGTGCGGCAAAAGCTTGCACAGCGCTCATCGTTTGATACGGCGCGTTCCGGGCGCACTCCAGCCTAGTTCTTCGGAAATCGCTCGCGCTTCGCGCTGCACGATCGGAATCAGTTCGTCCATTCGCTCGTGCGACATGTAAGGAATCGTGCTCGCGACCGATACCGCAGCGACGATCGCACCGGACGCATCGCGCACCGGTGCCGCCACGCAGCGAATCGACGGCTCGTTCTCTTCCAGGTCGAACGAAAAGCTGCCCGCCGAGTAGCGCACCATCCGCTGAAGAAACAGCGGCTTGTCGGGGCGGTTATCGTGCTCGAAGCGCACGCCCTCGAGCGCCCGTCGCGCCGAGTCGTACAACGCGCTCCACATTTGCGGCGACAAATCGAGCATCAACGCCTTGCCGATGCCCGTCGACGCGAGCGGCATCCGATGGCCGGCTTTCGAGCGCATTTCGAGCCCGCGGGTGCCGGGAATCTTATCGATGTAAAGGACGTCTTCACCGTCTCGTACCCCGAGGTGGATCGTATCGAGCGTGGCCTGCGCAAGCCGTTCGAGGTGCGGACGCGCGACGGCCGTCAGCGGCATCTGCTCGAGCGCGACGGTGCCCAGTTCGATAAGCTTGGGCCCGAGTAGGTACCCGGCTTGGACATGGCGCAGATACCGCGCTTGCACGAGGCTGCTGACAAGGCGGTGCGTCGTGCTGCGCGTCGTGCCAAGCGCCGCTGCGAACGCACGCATGTCGCGGGCACCGCGGGCGCATGCCTCGATGATGGCAAGCCCACGCAACAGGGTCTGGGTACCGGCCGGCAGGTCGCCGATATCGAGCGGCGAGCCTCCGATGACAGGCGGCTCGGGCGTCGCAACGCTCGGGTGGCCGAGCGGCGGTTCGGATAAGTCGTTTCCGGTGGCGGAATGGGCCAGGTCGTTGTCGGGGGCAGTCATCGGCGCGTCTCCGTTCGGTTCGAGCGTGCTTCGCTCTCGAATCGCTGAGTTGTTTCATATTTCATTCGCGGCATATATCTCGACCGCTCGCGACGGATTGTAAGCACGCCTCGCGCGACGATCCAACATTTGAATGACCTGCCCACATATTGGAATTTTGTGGGATAGCGGAACGCCGTGGCAAGATGCCCCGTCGGCCTGAAGCACGCCGCCGGCCGACGCGGCATGCGGTCCTACCGTTATCCACTGTTATCTGTCCGGCGCCGCCCCGTCTAGCGCGCCATTGCACTCACCCACCGAGGAGCGAGCCATGAAACCGATCATCAATCTGGCCGACATTGAACTGGCCCCGTTTCCGGCGGCCATGGCGCCGCCCGCATCGATGGCCGACCGTTACGAGCCGCGCATGGGTGCCGTCGGGGCGCGCATCGGGGCGCAGAAGCTCGGCTATAACGTGACGGCGCTCGCGCCCGGCAAGCGCGCGTTTCCGTTTCACAACCATCGTGTAAACGAAGAGATGTTCTTCGTGTTGGAGGGAACCGGTGAAGTCCGCATCGGCGAGACCGTCTATCCGATCCGCGCCGGCGACATCATCGCCTGCCCGCCCGGAGGCGCTGAGGCCGCGCATCAAATCCGGAACTCGGGAGACGTCGAACTCAAGTATCTCGCCGTCAGCACAAAAGTGCTGCCCGAGATTGCCGAATACCCGGATTCGGGCAAATTCGGGATCCTCGCGGAGTTTCCGGGCGAGCCCGGCGAAAAGCCGAAGAGCTTCAGATTCGTTTCGCGCGAGGGCGAAAGCGATTCCTATTGGGACGGGAATTGATCGGGACGGCAATCGAGCGGCGGCGTGCGCTCGGGCGCGCTCACGCGTGAAGCGAACACCAAGCGTTCAGTGGGGCAATTCAGCGACCCTCATGCGCCGTGCGATCACCCCGGCGCGCTGCGCAAGATAAGCCGAGGAGCGGTGCTGGTCGAAGTACTTCGGGTTCGGCAGCATGACGGCCAGCCGTGCCGACTGCCAGCCCGTTAGCTGCGCCGCCGAACAATGGTAGTAGTAGCGCGCGGCGGCTTGCGCGCCGTATACGCCGTTGCCCCATTCGACCGAATTCAGATAAATTTCGAAGATTCGCTGCTTGTCCAACAACGTCTCGAGCATCCACGTGATGATGAGTTCTTGCCCTTTGCGCAGGTAGCTCTTCTGGCGGGAAAGAAACAAGTTGCGTGCGAGTTGCTGAGTAATGGTCGAACCGCCTGCAACGATCTTGCCGCGCGCCTTATTCTTCTCCCATGCCTGCAAAATCGCATCGGTTTCGTAGCCGTTGTTGTTGACGAAGTTGGCATCCTCCGAGGCGATGATCGCGCGCTTCAGATTGCGCGAGATGCGATCGTAGGGTACCCATTCATGCTCGATCGAGACGTCGGGCCGGTCCTGCGCGAGCCGCCACGCGTCGGCGCGCATGAACGCCGTCGAGCGCGGATTGACCACGGTCCATACGGCAATTTGTGCGAAATAGAACGCTTGCGTCGCCGTCCAGGCGATCGCACACACGGCGATCGCGTAGAACGCCCAGCCCGCAACGCCGTTTCCCGTCCGTTTCTTCGTTCTCGTCATCGCTGCATCGGCGTCTTCACCGTTCTCGTTCGCGCACGCCTCGTTAGTTCGAGCGAGGGCCGTACCTCGCAGCGTGCTGAGCGCCGCCGGACTCGCCTGGAATGCCGTGCTAGGCGGATGCGGCCAACATCGCGCGCAGTTCGGCGAGCACCGATGCGCCGTCGGGCCGCACGCCGCGCCAGACCCAAAACGATTCGACCGCCTGCTCGACGAGCATGCCCAAACCATCGCAGGCTCGAGCCCCGAGCGACTGCGCATGCTGCATGAAAACCGTCGGCTGTGCGCCGTACATCATGTCGTAGGCAAGGGTGGCCGCACCGAAGGCCCGCGGGTCGCACTCGGGCAGTGCTGCCGTCAACGAGCCCGCCGTGGCATTGACGATGATGTCGTACGGCCGCGGCTCTACGATATCGGGCCCACCGGCGCTTAGCGCGCACCGGGCCTCGCGTGCTGCCGCGGCGAATTGCTGGGCGAGCGCCTGGGCCTTTTGCGGCGTGCGGTTGACGATCGTCAGCGCTTGCGGGCCACGCTCGAGCATCGGCAGCACTGCGCCGCGCGCAGCCCCGCCCGCGCCGAGCAGCAGCACGCGGGCGCCGGCAAAGTGCAGGCCCACGTTCGTTTCGATGTCGCCGACGAGGCCCACCCCGTCGGTGTTGTCGCCGAAGACGCCATCGGCGTCGAAGCGCAGCGTGTTGACGGCGCCGGCTGCCGCCGCGCGCGGGGACAGCCGATCGGCTAGCGCATGCGCCTCGAGCTTGAACGGTACCGTCACGTTGAGCCCGCGCCCGCCGGCCGCGACGAATGACCGAACGGTATCGGCAAAGCCGTCGAGAGGCGCAAGTAGCCGGCGGTATTGAACGCGTTCGCCCGTCTGCTCGGCGAAACGCCTATGAATTAACGGCGACTTGCTATGGGCGATGGGATTGCCGATGACGGCATAAAGATCAAAGCCCTCGGCAGCCGGCTCGATCGGCTCGATACCGTGCGACGCCCACCCGCCGGCCGTGCTCCCCGCGCTCACTGCGGCACCTGTGCCGGCCTCGTCGCGCCTCCCGGTGCGTCCGACGAACCCTCGGTGGGATCGCTTGCCGGGCTGTCCTCGCGCGCTCCGGCGGTAGCCTCCCCGGCTCCGCCCTCGAGCGCGGTGGGTTCCACTTCGGCGCGCGCCTGCTCCTCGCTTTCGGCCGACGCATCCGGGGCGTCGACGATCTGCGCCTCTTCCTCGAGCTCTTCCTCCTCGGCAGCGACGGCCATACCCGGCGCATCGAGCACACGAAGCGGGCGCACGGAAGCTTCGACGGTCAACTCATCGACACCCATGACCTCGAGCACGATGCGTGTGCCGCGGGCGTGAACCCCGAGCCCCGGCACATGAAGCAACAAGGGTACTTCCTCGAGCCGTACGAGGTCGCCCTTGACGACGGCCGCAACGACCTCCTTCTTGTTCTCCTGCGTGAGCCAGCGCAAGCACCAGAAGTACTCCATATGGCGCTGGTGATCGGCATAGGCGGTATAGGTATCGTCAAAGCCTTGTACGACGGCGAATAGATCGGCGTCCTTCGGCTTGAACGGCGCGACGAGCTTCGCTGCGACGCCATGCTGAACGCAGGCGAGCAACTGCCACTGGTTGACGAGGTCGACGTAGCGGCGCAGCGGCGACGTGCTCCACGCGTATTGAGCGACGCCGAGCCCTTCGTGCGGTGCAGCACTCGTCTGCATGCGCGTACGCTTGGGCCCAGCTGCGGCGAACGTGCGCTGCGTCCGGTAGATGCCCGGCACGCCATGATCGTGCAGTAGCGCGCCCCATGTGGAGTTGGCCAGAATCGCGAGCTCGGCGACGATCAAGTCGAGCGGCGAGCCGCGGCGGCGCGGCGTAATCGTCACATGCTCGCCGTCGACATAGAAGTTGTAATCGGTATTGCCGGGTACCTCGCGCCGGAGGCCATAACCCGTGCGCGCTGCCTGCCGCTTCTCGAACAATGCTTGAGCGAGCGGCCATAGCACCGCGATCTCGTCCTTGTGCGGATAATCCCCGCTGCCGGCCGCGAGCGCCTCCTCGGTCACGCAAGCATCGAGCGTGTTGTGACGCAGGTTGCTTTTCACGTAGACGAGCTCGGGACGCGTTTCGGTCGCCACGATCTCCTGCGTGTCGCGTTTGACGATGATGTAAAGAGAAAGCGCCGGCCGCAGTCCCCCTTCCTTGAGCGTGAAGGCCTCGACGACTTGGTCGGGCAGCATCGTGATTTTGTCTCCGGGCATGTAGACCGTCGACAGACGTGCGCGCGCAATTGCATCGACGGCGTCGCCCCGGGCAATGCCTAGCGCCGGCGCGGCGATGTGCACGCCTACCCGCACACGATCGTCGGCGAGCAGCTCGACGGAAAATGCGTCGTCGATCTCGGTCGTCGTAATGTCGTCGATCGAGAAAGCCTGCGCGTGCGCCGTCGGCAAATCGTCGGGCACGGGCCCCGGCGTCACGGGCGGGAACCCCGTGCCGTGGGGGAAGAACTCCGATAGAAAACGGGCCTCATGCAGCGCGCGAGCCGACTCGATGCCGCCGCATTCGAGCATGAGCCGGGCCGTCGAAATGCCGCGGGCCGCCGCGGCACCTTCGAGCGCCTTGTATTCGATCCCATTCTTGTCGGGCTTCGTAAGCAGCGCGAGCGCCTTGCCGCGAAATGCCTCCGGCAGCCGCCCCGCCTTGAGCTCTTCTTCATACTGAGCCTGCACCAGCGCTTGTTGGCGCTTGCGCTCCAGCCCCGCGAGCGCCATCTTGAGCTGTTCTTCGGGCACGCGCTGATATTGTCCGCGGCCCTTGCGGCGGAAGTACACGGGCGCGCCATGCATGCGCAGCACGAGCGCCGCCCGCTCCACGGGGCCCGATTGCGCGCCGAAGTATTCACCCGCGAGCGAGCCGAACGGGAATTCGTCGGCCGGCGCGCACTCCCACAGAAAGTCGAGGTCGATTTGTTGCGCGGCTGCATCGGCGTCATGCAGCAGTTCGGCGGCGCTCGGCTTCTCGAACTCGATCAGCACATCTTTCGCGCGCACCTTCGCACGCCGGCCGCCCGGCAGCTCGACTTGCAGTGCTTCGCCCTGGCGCGACAGCACGCTGCCCGCCTTCAAACCGCCCGATTCCTCAAAAAAAACGTTCACTCGATACTCTCAATGACGAATTTGGCCCTCGCAGCGCGCTCGTGCCTGCCGCAAACCGCACGCCCGCTGCCGGTTGATCTTGTCGAATGCGACACCGCGCGCGGAGCGCGGCGCACGCCGTCGGCCTTGCTACACGCGCGCGGCCGGCGTCAGGCCGCAAAACGCGAGGACATCGTCCACGTAGCCGGCGAACTCGCTGATAGCGTGATCGCTGCCTTGAATCAGTTTGGTTTCGACCCCGGGGTAATGCGCGAGCATCTCGCGGTAGTCGAGTACTTCGTCGCCCGTCGCCGCGATCAAATAATAGCGATCGGGCCGTGTGATGGACCCGACACCGAGCACGCGCAACTCCTCCAGATGGTGCGGTTCGACGACGATGCTGCCGCCGCCGTGCCACAAAGGCTGCTCGCCCAGATAGGCGGAAAGATCGCGCTGCGGCAAGACTGCCGGATTGAGCAGCACCGCGCGCCAGCCGTGCTTCTCGGCCAGATGGGTCGCAAGATAACCACCGAGCGAACTGCCGATCACCGTGACGTCGGCCGCTGCGCCGCTCGAGGCCGCGGCAACCTGGGCCTCAGCCAGCGCCACCGCCTCGAGCGGCGAAACCGGGAGCATCGGGCAGCGCCATTCATGCGCGCGCCCTAGCTCGGCTACGCGCGCCGCAAGCAATTGAGCTTTAAACGATTTCGGCGACGAGCGGAAACCATGCAGGTAAAGGATCACGCGGCCCCTCTTGCACGGGAGCCGAGCGCATCCAGCAATTTCTGATGCACGCCCCCAAACCCGCCGTTGCTCATGACGAGCACGTGATCGCCGGGGCGCGCCGCTTGCACGACTGCCGAGACGAGCGCATTCAGATCGTCGAAGGCGCGCGCCTTGTCGCCGAGCGGCGCCAGTGCTTCGGTCAGATCCCAGCCGAGCGCGTCGCGCCCGGTCGGCGCCCCGTAACCGAAGACGAGATCGGCGCCCGCCAGGCTGCTTGGCAATTGCGCCTTCATGACCCCCAGTTTCATCGTGTTCGAACGCGGCTCGAGCACGGCCAAGACGCGCGTACGGTCGCTGCCGACGCGCGCACGCAGTCCGGCGAGCGTGGTCTCGATGGCGGTCGGGTGGTGCGCGAAGTCGTCGTAGACGGTCACGCCGTCCACACTGCCGCGCACTTCCATTCGCCGTTTGACGTTGCGAAATTGCGTGAGCGAGCGCGCCGCTTGAGCCGGCGGCACGCCGACATGGCGCGCGGCGGCGATCGCCGCGAGCGCATTGAGGCGGTTGTGCTCGCCCTGCACCAGCCAATCGACGAGTCCGACCCGCTCGCCGCGCCAATGGACGGCATACCGTTCGTCGACGGGTTCGCCCTCGGCCGCGGGAAGCGCATTCCATCCGCTATCGACGCCGAAGCGTTCCACCTCGCTCCATACGCCGCGCGCGAGCACGCGCTCGAGCGCCGCTTCGCGCCCGTTCACGAGGAGGCGTCCGGTTGAAGGAACGGTGCGCACGAGGTGATGAAACTGCGTCTCGATCGCGGCCAGATCGGGGAAGATATCCGCGTGGTCGAATTCGAGGTTATTGAGCACGACCAT